>OQVQ01000161.1_pt1 | contig 31505 bp, 25 predicted proteins | sample 1691491 | NCBI WGS metagenome assembly OQVQ01 (sample SAMN03418252, study PRJEB22391) | human gut metagenome | biome: human-gut; feature: organic feature; material: feces | host: Homo sapiens | place: Tanzania | collected 2013-01
GGCTACACCTCGGCAATTAAAGCAAGCTTTATTGCACTCGGTTTGCACTATCTTTGTCCTCAAAAAAAGGAAGTGAATACAGAAAAATACTACAATAAGAAGGAATTATGTCAACAAAGTCACAATCCGCATCACGCGATTGCAATATTTATGGTTCTGAAGCAAATGCTGATTTTTGCGACAGCTGCAAACTCGACTGCCTAAAGAAGGCAAAGAAAGCAAAGGCAAAACCTGTTGCCGACGAAGATGATTACTCCATCAGCGAGGAACTGACCGACAACGGCAATAGAATGAATATACTCTACCTCTTCATTGCTGCCGTTGCTGTCTTTGGCTTGGTGGTCTTGTTTTCTGTGCTGTTTAGTTGTTTTGCTGTTTAGTTGTTTTGCTGTTTGTAGCGTTCGCTCGTAATAAGACTATCAACTAAACAACCAGACAACTAAACAACTAAATAACTAAACAACTAAACAACCCCTTAGAGCACTCCGATTATCTCCTGCACGGAAGAGCAACCGTGAGCGTCGAGCCATTCATTTATTCCGTCCTTTACTTTGACGGTAATGGCAGGATCGAGGAAGTTTGCAGTGCCAATTTCTATGGCAGTAGCTCCAGCCATAAGGAATTCTATTGCGTCATGAGCAGAAGAAATGCCACCAAGTCCCACTACAGGAATCTTCACCGCTTTAGCCACTTGATAGACCATGCGGAGCGCAACTGGTTTGACACAAGGACCGCTCAGACCGCCAGTGCCGATGGAGAGGTTGAAGCAACGCTTCTCGATGTCGATACTTGTGCCCATCAGAGTGTTGATAAGTGACACGGAGTCTGCCCCTTCTGCCTCTACTGCGCGTGCTATCTCGGTGATGTCTGTCACATTAGGCGACAACTTGACGATGAGAGTCTTGTCATACTTTTTTCTCACTTCGCGCACGACGCTTGCAGCGCCCTCGCAAGTGACGCCAAATGCCATTCCGCCCGACTTGACATTAGGACAGGAGATATTGAGCTCAATGGCGCGGATGTTCTCAAGTTCGTTGACGCGAGCGGCACATTCAGCATAGTTTTCAGGAGAATTACCGCTGACATTGACAATCATCTGAGTGTCGATATCCTTTATCTGCGGATAGATATTCTTGCAGAAATAATCCACTCCCTTATTTTGCAGTCCGACACAGTTGAGCATACCCTGTGCTGTCTCAGCCATACGTGGGTAAGGATTGCCTTCACGATGCAGGAGAGTGGTGCCCTTGACGATGATTCCGCCTATCTGGTCGAGAGGTACGAAATCCTGAAACTCAATGCCATAACCGAAGGTGCCGGATGCTGTCATCACGGGATTCTTCAGGTTGAGATTACCTATATTAACGCTTAAATTTGCCATTTCAACTTAACGATATTTATTACCGGACCATCTTTACATACACACACATGTCCCTCGGTGGTATCTTCCACGCAGCAGAGACAAGCTCCCACGCCGCAAGCCATCTTGTTTTCGAGACTTACCTCGCAGGCAATGCCAGCCTTCTTGGCGTAGCGAGCCACAGCCATCATCATCGGTTTCGGGCCGCAGGTGCTGATCATATCGAAACGCTCCTTGTCAAGAATGGAGTGATTGGTGACGAAACCTTTCTCGCCCTCAGTGCCGTCCTCTGTGGTGACGAAGACCTTGCCCACTTTCTCAAATTCCTCCATAAGCAGAAGGTCCTTCTTAGAGCGTGCTCCGAGGAGGAAATAAGGCACACCGCCCATCTTCTTGATTTCATATCCCAGATAGAGCAATGGCGCAACGCCTACTCCGCCGCCTACGAGGAGATGCTTGCTTTCAGGCGATTGAGGCATGGTAAACCCGTTGCCGAGCGGGAGCATCACATTGAGAGAGTCTCCAGCCTTGAGCTGTCCGAGCTTGCGTGTGCCGTCGCCGATGCAGGCGATGAGCAGATGAAGCTCGTTGCTTTCACGATCCACATTATTTATGGATATAGGACGTCTGAGGAAGGTGGTCTGTGAGCCATCGACTCTTACTTCGACAAACTGTCCAGGCATCATCTCCGGAAGGGCTTCAGGAGACGTAAGACGCAGGAGAACATACTTCTCGTTGATATGTTCCACCGACTTTACGTTGAGGTCTAAACAATATTTCTTCATTATAGATATAAAAAACAATTATTATTTCAAGTCATCAAGTTCATCCCTTGATTTCATGGAGAATACAGGAGGAACTTGGATTTTCAAGTTACAAAGGTAATGGATTTATTCGTGTTTTTGTATTTTTTTTCTTAAAACTTTATATAATACACCTATTTTAGACAAAAAATGGAGGAAAATCAATAATAAGCATTAACTTTGTGGCGTATTTACAAGAAAGCAATTCATGTCACATCAAAATATCAAAGGACGCTTCGCCCCATCGCCTTCGGGACGAATGCACTTGGGGAATGCGTATGCGGCTTACCTCTCCTGGCTGTCAGCAAAGAGCAAAGGCGGCGCCTGGCTTCTGCGCATAGAGGACCTTGACCCGCAAAGATGCAGGATGGAGTATGCGCTGCAACTGGAGGACGACCTCAGATGGCTCGGCTTCAAATGGGATGAAGGAGGAACGGAGCAGCGTGGCGACAATGGTCCATACGTCCAGAGTCAGAGGAATGAAATCTATGAGCATTATCTTTCGGTGCTCAGAGAGAAAGGCATCACATATCCATGCCACTGCACGAGGGCGGAGATAATGGCTACGCAAGCGCCCCATGAAAGCGACGGACGCATAGTCTATCAAGGCACTTGCCGTCCGGAATATCTGAACGGTCTGGATGCAAGGTGTCCTATTCCATCGCATCTCAATCATTTGACAGACAGCGCAGAAGAGGGAAGCACTGTGAGACTCTATGTCCCTGATAGGGAAATCGCTTTCATAGACGGTCACTACGGACCACAGGCGGTAAATCTCGCTCAGCATTGCGGCGACTTCGCCCTGCGGAGGAAAGACGGTGCCTGGGCTTATCAGTTGGCAGTGGTGGTGGATGATGCCTTGATGGGAGTGACAGAAGTGGTCAGAGGAAGAGATCTCCTACTCTCATCAGCACAGCAGATTTATCTCTATGACCTTCTGAACTTTCCAGCGCCAGCATTTATCCATCATCCATTACTATGCAATGATGCCGGACAGAGGCTCTGCAAGCGTGATAAAAGTATGGATATGGGAATAATACGCCAGCATTACAAGGCAGAAGAAATAATCGGAATCCTGACCTATCACGCGGGGATAACCGACCGAATGGAAGCTCTCAGCTTGCACGAAGCATTGCAGGAGTTTGAATGGAAGAAAGTGCCTTGTTCGGATATTATTTTAGAGAAATATTAAAAAATAGAGACGAAAGGTTGGTGGTATCTCCTTTTTTTATTACTTTTGCATTAAATTTTGAAAACAGAAGAATGAAACTCGCTATATTGACTCAACCGGCATTTTTTGTCGAAGAAGACAAAATACTCAGTGCACTCTTCGAAGAAGGACTGGACATACTGCATCTGCATAAGCCAAATTCAGAGCCTGTCTATAGTGAAAGGCTGCTTTCCCTTCTTCCAAATTATTGTTACGACAAGATAAGAGTGCATGAGCATTATTACCTTAAGAATGAATACGACCTGCATGGCATCCATATAGACGACCCAGCAGAGCCAGTCCCAGAAGGATTCAGAAGACACATCACACGAAGCACCACTCAGATTTCTGACTTGAAGGAGATGAAGAAGAGTTGCGACTACGTATTTCTCCACTCTCTCTTTGATGGACTTCACGACGACACGAAAGCCACTCTCTCCATTCATGAAATGGAAATGGCGAGGGATAAGGGACTGATAGACAAGCACGTCTATGCCTTAGGTGGTATGAGTCTTGAAAATATCGCATACGCCAAGGAATTAGGTTTCGGTGGCGTATGTATCTGTGGTGATCTCTGGAATCGTTTCTGCATCCAGCATGAGATGGATTTCAAAGCACTTCTGGAGCATTTCCGCAAACTCAGAAAGGCGGTAGGCTAAGGTATTTTGAAGACAAACAGGACTATAACACTCGGCTGTTCGTTAAATTAATAAGGTGAAGGCATATATCTGCATTTGCCTTGAAACATAAAGGTAAGCATATCCAACATCCAACAATATTCTAACAAAATTCATATCGCAATGAATAATCCAAACCCATTTATGGTTTTCTCAGGCACTGCAACAAAATATCTTGCAGAAAAGATATGTGCAAGCCTCGGTTGTCCACTCGGTCAGCTGCAGATTACCAAGTTCTCTGATGGAGAGTTTGCAGTATCTTACGAAGAAAGTATTCGCGGACGCGACGTATTCCTCGTGCAGAGTACATTCCCAAACTCTGACAATCTCATGGAGCTCCTCCTGATGATTGATGCTGCAAAGCGTGCTTCAGCAAGACAAATCAATGCTGTAATGCCTTACTTCGGATGGGCACGTCAGGACAGAAAGGACAAGCCACGTGTAAGCATCGGAGCGAAACTCATTGCTGACCTCCTCAGCGTTGCAGGTATCGACCGTCTGATTACCATGGATTTGCATGCCGATCAGATTCAGGGATTCTTTGACGTACCTGTGGATCACCTCTACGGTTCTGGTGTATTGCTTCCTTATCTCGCAAGTCTCAATCTTCAGAGCCCTGTAATTGCCAGCCCTGATGCTGGTGGCGCTAAGCGTGCAAAGACATTTGCCAACTATCTCGACTGCCCACTGGTGCTCTGTAACAAGACACGTGCTCGTGCTAACGTAGTAGAGAGCATTCAGATTATCGGTGACGTGAAGGATAAGGATGTAATCATCGTGGACGATATGGTGGATACAGCTGGCACTATCACTAAGGCTGCCGACGTGATGAAGGAGGCTGGAGCACGCAGCGTTCGCGCTTGTGCAAGCCACTGCGTAATGTCTGGTCCTGCAAGCGAGCGCGTGCAGAACTCTGCCCTTGAGGAGATTGTCTTCACTGACTCTATCCCTTATGCTCAGCGTTGCGCTAAGGTTAAGCAACTCAGCGTCGCTGACATGTTTGCCGAGACCATTCGCCGCGTCATCAACAACGAAAGTATCAGTGACCAGTATCTGACATAATCTGATCAAGTAAGTAGGTGTTCAAAATTATATTCTTTATATTTTGAACACCTATTTAGATTTTTATTAGAATTACAGTTGTTTGCAATTTTGCAAAAACTTCAAATCATCACTAAGACACTTGCACATTCATATTAAAGGCGCACGCGCCAATAATCTCAAGAATATAAGTATTGACATTCCTCGTGACCAGTTTATTGCCATCGCAGGCGTGAGTGGATCGGGGAAATCTTCACTTGCTTTCGACACTCTCTATGCTGAAGGTCAGCGCCGATATGTAGAGAGCTTATCGTCCTATGCCCGACAGTTTCTTGGCAGAATGAGCAAACCGGAATGCGACTTCATCAAAGGACTTCCGCCTGCCATTGCCATCGAGCAGAAGGTAGTAAGCCGCAATCCGAGAAGTACGGTCGGCACATCGACCGAGATATACGAATACCTCAGACTGCTTTATTCCCGAATAGGACATATCTTCTCTCCTATCAGTAATGAGGAAGTGAAGAAGCATACCGTGAAGGATGTCGTCGATAAGATGCTCGAATTTACCAAAGGCACTAAGTTTCTGCTTCTTGCGCCGCTGATTCTCCCAAAGGACAGAACTCTCGGACGCCAGCTTGAGATGCAGCAACAGCAGGGCTTTGCACGACTCTTCGTGGATAATAAGATGTGCAGCATCAATGATTACATCGACTCTCATCCCGAGGAGCTAAAGGATAACGATAGCCACGGCATTCACATTATCATAGACAGAATGTCGTGCGACGACTCTAAAGACTCCATCTCCAGACTAACAGACTCCGCAGAAACCGCTTTCTATGAGGGCGGAGGCACTTGTCGTCTCTGTTTCCTTCCTGCAAACATCATCTTCGATTTCTCCACTCGACTGGAAGCTGACGGAATGACTTTTGAGGAAATAAGCGATAATCTCTTTGCTTTCAATTCGCCTGTCGGCGTCTGTCCTACCTGTCAAGGATTCGGAAATGTCATGGGAATAGATGAGAAATTGGTCATTCCTGACACTTCTCTCAGCGTGTACGATGGTTGTGTGAAATGCTGGAATGGAGAGAAGATGGGCGAATGGCGCACTGAATTTATCCGAATGGCTGAGAAAGATAATTTTCCTATTTTCACACCTTACCTTGAATTACAGGATAAGTACCGCAAATGGCTGTGGCACGGACTTCCTTCTGACCGTTCTCTCCGCAAGGTCTGCATCGACCGTTTCTTTGAAATGGTCAAGGAAAACCAGTATAAGATACAGTATCGTGTCATGATGGCGCGTTACAGAGGAAAGACTTTCTGTCCTGATTGTCACGGGACACGATTGAGGAAGGAAGCCACTTACGTAAAGGTTGGCGGAAAGAGCATTACCGAACTTGTGGATATGCCTATCATCAAACTCAAAGAATGGTTTGATAATCTGCAACTTAACGATAACGACAGCAAAGTGGCAAAGAGATTGCTCACCGAAATCAATAGTAGGATAGGATTCCTTTTGGACGTAGGACTCGGCTATCTGACTCTCAATCGCCCAAGCAATACGCTTTCTGGCGGCGAAAGCCAGCGAATCAATCTCACCACTTCACTGGGTTCCTCCCTCGTTGGCTCGCTTTATATTCTGGACGAGCCTTCTATCGGAATGCATAGTCGTGACACTGAGCGACTTATCTCTGTCTTGAGAAAACTGCAAAAGATAGGTAACACCGTGGTAGTAGTGGAGCATGACGAGGATATTCTCCGCGCTGCTGACTATCTTATCGACGTCGGACCAGACGCTGGAACCAACGGTGGAGAAATCGTATTTGAGGGAAAAGCCTCTGATATTACGGTGGAATCGCTCAAGAAATATCCAAAGTCACACACCGTAGAGTATCTCACTGGCGTAGAGAAAATCCCTGTACCAGAAAGCCGTAGAAGGTGGAACCGTGCAATCATTATCAAGGGAGCACGAATGAACAACCTTAAAGGCATTGATGTGGAGTTTCCTCTCAACTGTATGACTGTCGTGACAGGAGTCAGCGGATCGGGAAAATCATCCCTTGTCAAAGGTATTCTCTACCCAGCTCTAAAGCGACGCCTCGATGAAGTGGCTGACACACCAGGCGAATATAAAGCTCTGGAAGGCGACTGGAAAGAAATCAAGCACGTGGAGATGGTGGATCAGAATCCGATAGGCAAGAGCACGCGCAGTAATCCTGCCACTTACATCAAGGCTTATGATGCTATTCGCCAGCTCTTTGGAGACCAACCGCTTTCCAAGCAGACAAATATCACGGCTCAACATTTCTCCTTCAACACCGACGGAGGACGCTGTGAGGAATGTAAAGGTGCAGGAGTAGTGACTGTAGAGATGCAGTTTATGGCTGACCTTGTGCTCACGTGTGAGTCTTGCCACGGCAAAAGATTCAAGCGAGAAGTGCTCGAAGTAAAGTATGATGGAAAGAATATCAACGATGTGCTCGAAATGACTGTCAGTGAGGCGATTGCTTTCTTCTCATCACATATTGACACTGATAATGCTAATAGGGCGACATTGAAGGCAATAGTACATAAATTGGCTCCGCTTGAGGAAGTAGGACTCGGCTACATCCAGTTGGGACAATCATCATCTACGCTCTCAGGCGGTGAGAATCAGCGCGTCAAACTCGCTTATTTCATTTCGCAAGAACGCCAACAGCCTACCCTATTCATCTTCGACGAACCGACCACCGGACTGCATTTCCACGACATCAAGCGTTTGCTTCACGCTTTTGACGCATTGATAGAGCGCGGACATACGGTTCTTATCGTAGAGCATAATATGGACGTAATCAAATGCGCAGACCATATTATAGACATTGGTCCGGAAGGTGGAGAAAAAGGCGGAACGATAGTATGCAAAGGCACTCCTGAGGAAGTTGCACAATGTGACGCTTCCTTCACAGCGCAATATCTTAGGAAGTATCTCTGAATATCTGCCCTTTTAAAATAAAATCCGAAAGATAAAAGGACATCGTACTAATTCCTTTTATCTTACAGAAAAACCCAAAAGGACATTTAGATATTTCCTTTTGCTTCATCTAAAAAGCAAAAAAAAAGAAAGAGTTGAACTATGATTGTCGTTTCAAGACTTTATAGTTCAACTCTTTTTTTTATAGAGAATACCTCATTTTTTATAGAGATTATCCTATTTTTATAGAGATTATCTCATTTTTTATTGAAATTACCTCAATTTTTCATTTAGAAAACTCTGTTTCTGACCATTAAACGCCTTATTCAAACACATCTTCAATAGCAGAGAAATCATCAGCATCTGCTTTATGGCAAGGATTGAAATCGGCAGGAATATCAAACTTTTCATCCTGCCTATAAGGCAACATACCATCTCGATAGACCTTCTTGATGAAGTAAGCATAGATAGGAAGCGCCATCGTAGCGCCTTGTCCCCAAGCCATAGAGTCGAAGTGGATGTCACGGTCTTCACCACCAACCCAGCAACCTGACACAAGCGAAGGAGTGACAGCCATAAACCATGCGTCAGAATTACGGTTTGTAGTTCCTGTCTTACCTCCCATCTCCGCTGTAATATCATAGCGATAACGTATTCTTCCGCCAGTTCCACCGTCGATTACGCCCTGCAGGAGAACGAGCATCTTGTAGGCACTTTCCTCAGATATTACTTCGCTAATCTGCGGTTCAAATCGCGCGATGACGTTGCCTTCATTATCTTCAATCCTTGATACGAACATCGGAGCGCAACGTATTCCACGGTTTGCAAAAGCCGTATAAGCGCTCACCATTTCCATCACCGTAATGTCGCAAGGACCAAGGCAAAGGGAGAGAGACGGATGAATGTCTGGATTATTGATGCCATAATTATGCAAGAGTTCGACAAACTGATGAGGATCCAGTCTGCTCATAAGGTAAGCGCTCACCCAGTTGCTTGACTGTGCAAGTCCCCATTTGAGAGAGACCATCTCTCCTGCGTGCGAATGATTGGCATTACGTGGAGTCCACGGTCTTCCAGCCACCATATAGGTCTGTTGCCAGTTTGGAGCCTTGTCACAAGGCGAGAATCCATTCTCCATAGCAAGGGAATAGAGCAGAGGCTTGATGGTGGAGCCCACCTGCCTTCTTCCGTCCGCTGCCATGTCATATTGGAAATGTGCGAAATCCAATCCGCCGACATAAGCCTTTACGGCTCCCGTCTTTGCATCCATGCTGACGAAGCCGGAACGAAGGAATGACTTGTAATAACGTATGGAATCCAAAGGAGTCATCGTGGTGTCTATCTCACCTTTATATGAGAACACAGTCATATCTATCGGTTGGCGGAATGACTTATTGATTTCTTCCTCGGAATATCCTGCCGCTTTCATCGAGCGATAGCGCTCACTCTGATGCACAGAGCGTGAAAGGATAGCCCTTACTTCCTTTGCAGTCAACTGATTAGAGAATGGAGCATTAGGCTTTTTCTTTATCTCAGCGCTAAATTTAGGCTGGAGATATTTTGCCACATGAGCATATACAGACTCTTCCGCATACTTCTGCATACGTGAATCTATAGTGGTGTAGATCTTCAGTCCATCTTCATAGATGCTGTAGTTGGAGCCGTCTTTCTTTCTGTTTTTGTTGCACCAGCCGAAAAGCGGGTCGCTGACCCATGCCAGTGAGTCAATATGGTATTGCACATATTGCCATGAAGGATAATCACTGCGCTCAGGCTTCTTGGCAGTCATGTATCGGCGGAGATATTCTCTCAGATAAGTGGCAGAGCCTTCCTTATGGTCAGTGCGATGGAAATTGAGCACTATGTCCTTTTCCGACAGTTTGTCACACTGGCTCTGGTTGATATATCCCGCCTTTTTCATCTGCGAGAGCACCACATTCCTGCGCTCCTTACATCTTTCAGCATGACGCACAGGATTAAAGTAAGAAGGATTCTTGCAAAGTCCTATCAGCACAGCGGCTTCCTCCACGCTGAGGTCCTTCGGCTCCTTATTGAAGTAAGTATTTGCCGCCGTCTTTATTCCCACGGCATTATGTAGGAAATCGAAGTAATTGAGATACATGGTGAGAATCTCCTCCTTAGTGAAATTACGCTCCAATTTGATTGCAATGACCCATTCTATCGGCTTTTGCATCAAGCGCTCGAAGGTGCTGCTTGCAGTGTTGGAATAAAGTTGCTTGGCCAACTGCTGTGTTATCGTACTTCCGCCTCCTGCGCTTGTCTGTCCGAGTAGTCCTCTCTTGACTATTGCTCTGCCCAGAGAAATGAAATCCACTCCGGAATGATCATAGAATCGCGCGTCCTCAGTGGCTACGAGAGCCTGTACGAGGTAAGGCGAGAGATTAGAGTATTCCACGTGTATTCTGTTCTCACGGCTTTTGTTCCACGTGCCGAGCACTTTTCCGTCGGCACTATATATCTGGGAGGCATATCGGTCGATAGGATTCTGCAGGTTTTCCATGTCAGGCATATAGCCCACCCATCCATTCCAGATGGCTATGAAAAAGACAAGGACAGTCAAGACAGATGTCGCAAGAAGTATCCACAGCGTGTATATCAGTTTTTTTCTCATCTATTTCTCTTAGTGAAATTACTCGATTTTATAATAGTTGTTTTAAGTCGTAAAAGCGGTCTTTCCGCATATCGTTTGCAAAAATACAATAATTCTTTGTAAAAGTTGCACGTTTTTTGAAAAATTATGACTAACTTCGCAGTCGATAACGCAATAATAACCTCATTTGAAATGGAAAAACATAATTTTGTAACCATTGCCAACCTTTCAAGAGAGGAAATCCTCTACTTGATAACCATGGCACAAGAGTTTGAGAAACATCCCAACAGAGAGTTGCTGAAGGGACGCGTAGTTGCAACACTTTTCTTCGAGCCATCCACTCGCACACGTCTTTCTTTCGAGACAGCTGCCAATAGACTTGGTGCGCGCGTGATTGGTTTTACCGATGCTAAGGTGACCAGCGCCACAAAGGGCGAAACTCTGAAGGACACCATCCTCATGGTGGGCAACTATGCCGATGCGATAGTGATGCGCCATTATATCGAAGGCGCTGCACAGTATGCGTCAGAGGTGTCTCCTGTGCCTATTATCAATGCTGGCGATGGTGCCCACATGCACCCTTCACAGTGCCTCCTCGACCTCTATTCCATCTATAAGACCCAGGGCACTCTCGACAATCTCAATATTTACCTCGTAGGCGACTTGAAGTATGGACGCACGGTTCATTCTCTGATTACTGCCATGAGGCATTTCAATCCTACATTCCATTTCATTGCTCCTAAGGAACTGTCAATGCCACAGGAATACAAGATGTACTGCAATGAGCATGGAATCAAATATGTGGAGCACACAGACTTTAATGAGCAGATTATCTCTGACGCAGACATCATCTATATGACTCGCGTGCAGAAGGAGCGTTTCTCCGACCTTATGGAGTATGAACGCGTGAAGGACGTCTATATCCTCCGTCGCGAGATGCTCAGCATGTGTAGGGACAACATGAAGATTCTCCATCCTCTGCCTCGTGTCAACGAAATCTCATACGACGTAGATGACGACCCACACGCATATTACATCCAGCAGGCACAGAATGGACTCTATGCCCGTGAGGCTATCTTCTGCCATTGTCTCGGTATCTCATTGGATGAGGTGAGAAATGACAAAACTATCATAGAGTATTAAGTGACGCTAAAAAAATAAATTGGTACGATTTGAGAGAAAAATGTAAGATGTCAATAAAGGTCTCAACCTCATCTTTTTGGCTGTTTTCCTCCCTCTCATCGGTCGTATAGCCCGCTATACTCCCTATTCGAGTGAGAAAAGCATCTCAAAAATCTGAGGCTCAAATCATACCAATTTATATTTTCACCGTCACTAAAATGAATGATTGTCAAGCCATTACCGCTCTATCATCAAAGCATAGGTGTGGAATATTGGCGCGACAATGCGAAACATCATTATACTGAAAAAATCATGAACAAGAAAGAACGTCTCGTTGCAGCCATTGAGAATGGTACTGTAATCGATCATATTCCTGCTGACAAGACTTCGCAGGTCACCGCACTTCTGAAGCTCAATGAGCTCACAGAGCCTGTAACTATCGGCAATAACTATCCTTCTGAGAAGCTCGGCAAGAAGGGAATCATCAAAGTTTCCGACAAATTCTTCTCTGATGAGGAGATTTCACGTCTCTCTGTGGTAAGTCCTAAGGTGGTGCTCAATATCATCAAGGACTTTGAGGTGGTGGAGAAAAAGACCGTAGAAACGCCTGATGAGCTCCGTGGCATCATCCTTTGCAACAATCCTAAGTGCATCACCAATAATGAGCCTATGCAGACTTATTTCACAGTAGAGAAGCTGACCGGACTCGTGCGTTGCCACTATTGTGACAAGGAGCAGGATATCCGCAAGGTGAAACTGTGCTAATATGTTTGGGATTGTTGTTTAGTTGTTTAGTTGTTTTGTGGTTTGCCTCGTTTATACATTCAACAAAACAACCAGCCAACAAAACAACCAGCAAGACCTTCACTCTATAGTTTGTAACTCAACTTTCGCAAGCAATTAATTGCGATAGTTGAGTTATTTTATTCTTAGCCAGCGTTTTACTGCCAAAGTGACGAATAATATGAAGAGATAAATCAGAGATAGCTGTGGGAAAGAAATGCTTGCTCCGTCAATATACGAGCATGGCAATGATGCTTGCCATTCCAATACCGACCTCTGAATCGTAGCAACAGCATCAAGCGCAGGCGAAAGCCAAATGGCTGACGAGAGAGATACTGCCAGTGCTGTAAAGAGAAGGAAGAATGAAATCCACACTATCAGCATCGCTGTGATGGAAACGACAACAGTGGTAATGAGACTCGAAAGCGACAATACTCCGAAATAATATACCACCAGCGGAGCAACCATTATCTGCGCTGAAAGGGAAAGGGCGATACAGTCCAGCGCGAAGTTTATTGCCTTTATAGGTATAGTCTTGTAAAATCGCCAGTTCCAGTATTCTTTATCTTTTATCACGATTTCCTGCCATTTCATCGCGAATTTATGGAATGGCGAATAATAGACGGCAATGCCAAAGACTGCGAGGAATGACATCTGAAATCCTACATCAAACAGGCTTAGCGGACTAATCAGCACCATTACGAAGGCAGTGAATGAGAGCACATTGAGCGTGCTCTTCTGTCGAAACAGCATTCCTGCCAGTCCATAGATAGTGAGCATCAATCCCGACCTTACTATTGACGGAGTCATGCCTACCATCAGCACGTATCCCCATATCAGGATTATTATCATTCCGGTGACAAGATGATGCAATGCAGACTCTCGAATCCTATGCGTCAGAATATATTTCAATTTTGGTTTCGGCCCATATTTCAAAAAGAGCAAGTCTGGGATATGATAGAGCCAAAGCGCCAATTTCAGCAAGATAAATGCCAAGATGGCATAGATGATAGCGAGGTGCATTCCCGACAAAGCGAGGACATGAGAAGCGTCTGTGCGCGAATACAAAAGCCTTGTGTCCTGACTTAATGCCGCCTTCTCCCCTATCGTCATTGCCTTGACTATATTTTGATTGCCTGCAGAAAGCCTGAAACTGTCAAGCAATATTGAGCATTTCTGCCTGAAAGAATGAAAGACACTGCTCTTCTCTCGCGACAGCACGTGATAATGATAGAAGATGGCAGACCGTTTCTGAGTGTGAAATCGGTCTGCCATCTTCTGCATTTCATAACTTGACCGCACTGCTCCGGCAATGCCGAAGAGCGCGAGAAGCAACCAGATGCGAATTGTCTCCTTACGTACAAAGCAAGCACTCACCATCAATATGACGCCTATTGTCGCAAGCGTCATGATAGGATGCAGAGGAAAAAGGAATGTCCCTGCCACCGTGCCTGTGAGGAAGAAAATCGCAAGATGCTTCATTTCGGTAGTCGCAAAATGATGAAATAAATCAATCCAGCGGAATGATTATCCTAAGAAAGTCAGGAAATCAGCCACCACATAACTGCTTCCTCCCACAAAGACGAAATCGCATTCCCCTGCATCTTCCATCGCTTTGCGGTAGGCTTTCTCTACAGAATCATAGCCCTTGCCGTGGAGTCCATGTTCGGAAGCGAGCGTGAGGACTTTCTCGACAGGAATAGCCCTGTGGGTAGTGGCTTGACAGAAATAGTAATCTGCCTCTGCAGGCAGAAGGGAAATGACGCTGCTGATATCTTTGTCATCGACCATTCCGAAGATGATACGAAGTCTGGCGTGAGGATTGTCTGCCTTCTTACTTTCATACACGCTTCTGATCTGTGGGGCAAGATACTCCCATCCTGCAAGATTATGACCCGTGTCACAGATCACGAGCGGATTGTCCTGTATCTTCTCCCATCGTCCGTGCAGACCCGTCATTTCGCAAACATGGGCAAATCCGCTAACGATTACCTCGGAATCATTGTCTCCGAGTAAGCCAATCTTTATCAATTCGTCACAAGCCGTGAGGATGGTCTGGGCATTGCGCTCCTGACAAGCGCCACGCAATTCGAATTCAGGAATCTGATATTCTCCTGCCTTGTCCTGTGCAAAGATGATAGGAGCATTCATTTCTTCTGCTTTCCCGATGAATACCGGCTTCGTCTCATTCGTATATTCTCCTATCACGACGGGGGTATTTGGCTTGATGATTCCAGCCTTCTCTCCCGCTATCTTCTCCAATGTGTCACCCAGGAAACCTGTATGATCGAAAGAGATATTGGTAATCACAGAGAGCACCGGACTGATGATGTTGGTGCAGTCGAGACGACCGCCCAGTCCTACTTCTATTACGGCTATATCTACCTTCTGCTCAGCGAAATACTTAAAAGCCATTGCAGTGGTAAGTTCAAAGAAAGAAGGATGCAATGGTTCGAAAAACTCTCTATTGTCTTTGACGAAATCGACTACATATTCCTCAGATACCGCTACGCCATTGACGCGTATTCTCTCACGGAAATCCACGAGATGTGGAGAAGTGTAAAGTCCTACTTTGTATCCTGCCTTCTGCAATATTGCCGCAAGCGTATGTGAAGTGGAGCCTTTGCCGTTGGTACCTGCCACATGAATGGTCTTGTATTGACGATGAGGATTGCCTAAGTGGTCGTCTAAAGCAATCGTATTGCTCAATCCTTCCTTATATGCAGAAGCACCCACACGTTCGAAGACGGGGGTGCTGCTGTATAGATATTCTATGGTCTGATCGTAATTCATGGATTGAATTTGTCGGGTTGTGAGTTGTTGGTTATCGGTTTTTGGTTATCGGTTTTTGGTTAGAATGTGTATGCCTATTGTAAGTTTATCCCACTATAATACCAACAACCAACAACCCACAACCAATAACCAAAGACCTATAACCTACAACCCAACCAACCTACTAAAAAACTTATGAAAAGTAATTTTTGAAGCGGTCGAAGATGCTCTTCTTCGTGCTGCTGTCTCCCTTGAAGTTTTCACTCTCGCGGAGGGCTTCTATTGCCTTGCGCTCATCCTTGCTCAATTCCTTAGGTACGTAGATGCTGATATTGACCAGGATGTCGCCAGTGCCGTATCCGTAACCGGAAACAGCTGGGAGTCCTTTGCCACGGAGACGCATCATGGTGCCAGGCTGTGTGCCGGCAGGAATAGTAACCTTTGCCTTGCCACCCTCAACTGTAGGGATGAGCACCTCGCCTCCGAGAGCTGCTGTAGGGAAGTCAAGCAGGAGATTATAGATAAGGTCGTTGCCGTCACGTACGAATGTGTTGTCCTGCTCTTCGGTGATGAAGACCTGGATGTCGCCATTCGTTCCATTGTGCTTTCCTGCATTGCCTTTTCCGGAAACGGTAAGCACCATTCCGTCTTGTACGCCTGCAGGAATGTTAACCTCTACTACCTCTTCGCCCTGCACTACACCATTACCGTTACAGAACTTACATTTATTCTTGATTACAGTGCCTTCTCCATCGCAAGTAGGACAAGCTGACTGTGTCTGCATCATGCCAAACATGGACTGGCGTGAGCGAATTACAACTCCCGAACCGTGACAGGTCTGACAGGTTTCCGGCTTGGAACCTGCCTCTGCGCCTGTACCATTACAATGCGTACAAGGCACATCCTTTCTCACCTTGAACTTCTTGGTGACTCCTGTGGAAATCTCCTTCAGACTAAGGCGTACCTTCAGACGAAGGTCTGCACCGCGAAACTGCTGGCGACTGCGTGAACCGCCACCAAAGCCACTGCCGAAACCGCCTCCGAAACCACCGCCACTGTGACCGCCGAAGATGTCACCGAACATGGAGAAGATATCATCCATATTGAAGCTACTTGCTCCACCGAAGCCACCAGCTCCACCGAAGCCGCTTGGACCGTCAAAGCCGAATTGGTCATACTGCTGACGCTTCTGCTCGTCAGAGAGCACGGAATATGCTTCCGCTGCCTCCTTGAACTTCTCCTCAGCTTCCTTGTTGCCTGGGTTTTTGTCAGGGTGGTACTTGATAGCGAGCTTGCGGTACGCTTTCTTTATCTCTGCTGCGCTGGCTTTCTTATCTACGCCAAGCACTTCATAATAATCTCTTTTTGCCATTGTCTTTTCTCCTTGTTTCTACGGATAATTACTGACCTACAGCCACTTGAGCGTGACGGATTACCTTATCATTGAGAGTGTAACCAGCCTTGGTGCAGTCTATCACCTTGCCCTTCATCGCATCGCCCATACCAGGCACGAGGGCTATTGCATCATGGTAATCGACGTTGAAGTCAGCTCCTTCAGTCTCAATCTTCTTCACGCCCATCTTCTCGAGAATGGAATTAAACTTGGTGAATATCAATCTCATTCCCTCACGCACGGCTTCTGCATCTTCTGTCTTGTCGGCAAGAGCGCGCTCGAAGTCATCGAGCACAGGAAGTATCTCCTTGATGGTCTTCTCGCCTCCAGAGAGGATGAGGTCAGCCTTCTCCTTGATTGTGCGCTTGCGATAGTTGTCAAATTCAGCCTGCTTGTAGAGCATTTCATTCTTCAACTGCTCTATCTGAGCCTGAGCCTCTGCCAAAGGGTCAGTTTTTTCTGCCGTTTTTTCAGCGTCACACTGACTTTCTGTCGCATTGTTAGCGTCAGTCTCATTCTTAGGGTTGGAATTATCTTCTGTTTTCTCTTCCTCTTTTGCGTTAGAGTCTTGAGAATTATCCTTGTTGTTTTGCTCTGCTTCAGCTTTCTTCAGCAGTTCTTCGATGTCTATGTCTTTTTTATTATCCATTTTCTTGTTAGTTTTTTTTACGATTGTATTAAAGCAAACCTTGTGCCAATGTTATAAATGAAGAATAAAGAAATCGTTGAATGAAGAATCTTCAAAATGAAGAATGTAGAATGAAGAATGAAGAATATGAGTTAGTCTTGTTCACTTGAGATACTCCACTAAGGCCGCAAGCCGAAGAACGTAACCTATCATCCCCCAAGGGGGGGGGACAGGAGGGGGCTTTAAGCCGAAGAACGTAATCCCCATTCTTCATTTAGAACACTTTTCACTTTTCACTAAAAGAAGAAAGCTCACTTGCCTTTGGCTCACTCGCCATGTTCAAAATCAATCACGGATAAAGCAGATGCGACGGATTTGTTCTTTCACGGATTTTTATTGTTTTGTTTGATTTCTCTGCGCCTGCCGGGCGCTGGGATTTTCACGGATTAACTCTTGCAGGAGGTAATCCAGCACCGTATAGGCGCAAATACAATCCGTAGTAAATCCAATACCAAGTGGCAACACAAAATTAAATCCGTGAAAAGATAAAATCCGTCGCATCGGCTATCCGTGAACCTTTTGAGCGTGTGCGCACTGAGCCGAAGGCGAAGAAGCATGTTATCAGGTACTGTCTTCCAGACAGCTCTCTTCTCCTTAGTTATAGTCCCGAGACTTCGTCCCGGGTTACTCTCGCTGTGCTCGGTGCTGTCTTCCAGACAAAACTTCCTACAACCGATAACCAACAACCTATCATTATATATTTTTATTTATTGATATTTTATTTCTCAACCAAACAACCAGACAAGAAAACTCATTTTGCCGGAAAGCGGAAAAAACGCTCTCTGAGTCGTTAAAATCTTTCGGATGATAACTTTATCATCCGAGTGGGCGAAAACGCTTAGAATTGCCTTAAAATGGTGAAATTCGCCTATTCTCTCTTGCTTATCAATCTCTACACTTCAAAATATTCGATTGTAAAGGCGTCAGATGCTCTGATGATAATCGACAGACCACGCACGAGAGCAGACGGCAATGCTACATTCTGATAGTAGGAAGGTAAGGTATTGGTATTCATTATAGCGTTTACCTCCTGTTTCTTTTAGTAGTGATCAGAATGGCGCATAGTGCTATAATTGCACACCGTTCCCCACCTTGTCGTACACTCTCAGTTCGGACTTCCGCTGTGTGGCGCACGAGGCGAGAGCCGTCGTCAGCAGGACGATGGCGATGAGAGACCAGTGGCGCACCGCCACACATTGCATTCTGCGGGAAAAGGAAGCTCGGTAGCCCCCTCTGTAACCGCTTGATAATCATTAGTTTAGAGTTTAGATTGTATTGTATTTCCGTTTTGGTTTCCTTTATCTTCTGCAAAGATAATGAAAAGTTTTCATTCTGCAAAGAAAAAAGTACAAAAGTCAAATGTCAAGTTGTCAATTGACATATTACACACACCCCCCCTGCCTTCAATTATTAAATATATAATATATAATATATATTATATATTTAAGATAACAACATTGTTGGGGGTAGTCTGTGTAGAATGTCAATTGACAACTTGACATTTGACCTTGAACACTTTTTCACAACCGTTAAAACGAAGAAAATTTTCCTCCGTGGCGACAACTTGAAAATATGTTAACGCAGTGCTTTTGAAGGAAGAAAAAGAGAGAAAATCGAGGGATATAATCGGCGCACGCGCGATAACTTAGTTATCACACTGAAATAACTAAGTTATTACCCTGCAATATCCATGCTTTCACCTCTCAATATCCATGCTTTTCGGGCGTTTTTTCGTGTGTTTTTGGCGAAAAAAGACCGTCTATTTTTCACTCGTTTTGCAATGCTTTGACGGTCAAGGTGTTGCAAAATCAGCGAGAATCGCGTATTTACGGGCAGATATTTTTTCGTGGATTTTAAATGTTAAGATATTGACATATTGTGCATGGTAATAAAATGTCAATGGATAAAAATAGAATAAAATAGAAAAATATATGTTACCTTTTCTTTGTTTTCCATGTTGATATTATTCATTTCCTCTGCAGAAGTGCGGTTTTTGAGGGCGATTTATTGCTTGAAAAGGTTGAGTTTTTTTATCTATTGATGTGTTTTATTCTCATAAACACCAAAAATAACATGCACTTCTTGAGTGGTAAATGGTCAGCGCGCAGTGTGCAATAGAAACATCATCCGTCAGAATTCAACGCCCGACAGGTGATAAGATGGGGGCTTGAAATAATAGGGAAAAAGTAATAGGAAATAGAAAATTACACAAGTTCGCTTGAGATTATAGCGAGAAACCATGAGTAGCAAGTGTAATCTCCTTTTCCCTATTACTTATTCCCTATTCTGTAAATATTACTTACTTTCGAGTATTCTTTATCTTATTCACATAAGCGTCGATTACGGCAACGGCAGTGATATTGACGATGTCGCGGACGCTGGAGTCGAAGTCTGTGAAGTGAATAGGCTTGTTGAGACCCATCTGGATAGGACCGATCACTTCAGTCTCAGGTGAGAACTGCTTGATGAGTCTGTAAGCAGAGTTTGCTGCACTGAGGCTTGTGAAGATCATAGAGTTGACGTTCTCGCCGTGGAGACGGAGGAATGGATACTTCTCATCGCGACGTTTATGGTCAAGAGCAAGGTCCACAGTCATCTCACCATCTATCTTCAGATTAGGATCCTCTGCCTGGAGTTCGGCTACCACGTCGTGCATGAGTCGAGGTGAACCAGTTTTGTCAACTCCAAAACTTGAGAATGAGATACCAGCTATCTTTGGCTCTTCATTGAAGAAGCGGATAGTGTTGGCAGTAAGGCGTGCGATATCCTTGAGTGTCTCCTTGTCAGGATGCTGATTGACGAGAGTATCAGCGATATAATAAGTGCCACGCTTTGAGTTTACGATATTCATTGTGCCGAAATGCTTGTATTCCGGTTGGATACCGATACATTCCTTAGCACACTTGATAGTGTTGGAGAACTTGGTGTAAACGCCAGTGATGAAAGCATCAGCATCGCCAGTTTCTACCATCATCATGCCGAAGTAGTTACGCTCGAACATCTTATCGTTTGCCTCCTCAAAGGTATAGCCCTCACGGCAACGCTTGTCGGTAAGGATACGTGCGTAGCGCTCACGGCGAGCCATCTCGCGGTCATGGCGAAGGTTTACGATTTCGATGCCTTCGAGATTGAGCTCGAGTTCCTTAGCTTTCTTCTGTATCATCTCGTCATTACCGAGCAGGATAGGCTGGCAGAGACCCTCCTCCTTGGCCTGTACGGCAGCCTTGATCATAGTAGGGTGGAGACCCTCAGCGAATACTACGCGCTGTGGATGCTTGCGAGCTGTCTCATAGAGATTTTGTGTGACGCTGGTCTCTTGTCCCATGCGACGGCGCAGAGTGCGCTTATATTCGTTCCAATCCGTTATCTTCTTACGTGCCACTCCACTTTCGATAGCAGCCTTTGCCACAGCAGCAGAAACCTCGGTGATAAGACGAGGGTCCACTGGCTTAGGGATGAAGTAGTCAGGACCGAAGGTGAGATTATTTACATTATACACCTGATTGACAACGTCAGGAACAGGTTGCTTTGCAAGGTCGGCAATGGCGTGAACGGCAGCGAGCTTCATTTCCTCATTGATTGCCTTGGCATTAACGTCGAGGGCACCACGGAAGATGTAAGGGAAACCGATTACATTATTGATCTGGTTAGGATAGTCAGAGCGACCTGTTGACATCAAGACGTCAGGGCGTGCTGCCATTGCATCTTCATAAGAGATTTCAGGCACAGGGTTAGCGCAAGCGAAGACGATAGGATTAGAAGCCATAGAGCGAATCATATCCTGGCTTACCACGTTGCCCTTAGAAAGGCCCAGGAACACGTCTGCGCCACGCATTGCCTCTTCGAGGGTGTGGACGTCACGACGGTCTGTGGCAAAGAATTTCTTCTGCTCAGTGAGGTTAGGACGGTCAGAAGTGATTACGCCCTTAGAATCGAGCATAAGGATATTCTCACGGCGAGCTCCGAGAGCCACATAGAGCTTTGTACACATGATGGCGGCTGCGCCAGCTCCACTTACCACAATCTTCACGTCCTCAATCTTCTTCTTAGCCACTTCGAGGGCATTGATAAGTCCGGCAGAAGAGATGATGGCAGTGCCATGCTGGTCATCGTGCATCACTGGGATGTCGAGAGATTTCTTCAGACGTTCCTCGATATAGAAACACTCTGGAGCCTTGATATCTTCAAGGTTGATACCACCGAAGGTAGGAGCAATCTTCTCTACAGCTTCGCAGAATTTCTCTGGGTCTTTCTCATCAATCTCAATATCGAAGACATCGACGCCACCGTAAATCTTGAAGAGCAGTCCCTTACCTTCCATTACAGGCTTGCCGGACATTGCGCCTATATCGCCGAGTCCGAGCACGGCAGTACCATTGGATATTACTGCGACAAGGTTTCCCTTGTCTGTGTATTTATATACTGTATCGGGATTTTCCTGAATTTCCAGACATGGGAATGCTACACCTGGTGAATATGCCAGCGACAAGTCTGTCTGAGTACGGTAAGGCTTTGTAGGCATTACCTCAATCTTTCCTGGGCGACCGGTCTCATGATAGAGCAGTGCGGCCTCTTTCGTGATTTTTACCATCTGTTTAAGTTGTTTTTTTAATCTGTGTATATATTGTTATAGTTCTTTGTGTCGTGATTGAAATCTTTCGTAAAAAAACGGAAGACACAGTGGCGCATTCTAGTCGGGATTCCTATTGAGGGGAATGGCTCTCTCGCTGGCCAATCCTATTGTCGAGACTTATTATGAGAACAGTGTCCTTATTGCTTCCTCCACTCTGCTGACAGGATGAATCCTAATGCCAAATTTCTTGCCTTCCAGTCCTGCGAGATTTAGTTTAGGAATGATAATGTCGGTGAAACCGAGTTTCTCTGCTTCAGCAATTCGCTGTTCTATCCTGCTTACCGGACGAACTTCGCTGCTTAGTCCCACTTCACCGCACATACACCAGCCATCATCTATTGGCATATCCACATTACTTGAGAAAACAGCTGCAATGATGCTGAGGTCCATTGCCATGTCCGTCACCTTCAGTCCTCCAGCAATATTGATGAAAACGTCCTTCTGTATGAGTTTGAAGCCCATCTTTTTCTCAAGCACGGCAAGAAGCATATTGAGACGTCTCTGGTCAAAGCCAGTGGCAGAACGCTGTGGAGTGCCGTAAGCGGCTGTGCTGACCAATGCCTGACTCTCCACAAGAAAAGGTCTGAGTCCTTCTACTGCTGCCGAGATTGCTATTCCGCTCATCCCGCTACGATCAGAAGAGAGAAGCAGTTCTGACGGATTGGCTACAGGTCTTAATCCATTTTGCATCATCTCATAGATGCCGAGCTCGGATGTAGAGCCAAATCTGTTTTTGATAGAACGAAGTATTCTGTAGAGATTTTGGCGGTCGCCCTCAAACTGGATGACCGTATCGACTATATGCTCAAGGATTTTTGGTCCAGCGATGGTTCCCTCCTTATTTATATGTCCGATAAGGATTACTGGAATCGCACTCGTCTTAGCAAAGCGGAGTAGGGCAGAAGCGCATTCTCTAATCTGGCTCACACTGCCCGGAGCGGAGTCTGTACTCTCGGTCTCTATCGTCTGGATAGAGTCTATGATAATCAGTTCAGGAGCCACCTCCTTTATCTCTTCGAAGATATTTTCGAGTTGAGTCTCACAGAGAATCATCACGTGATCACTCTGATTATGAGGTATTCGCTCAGCCCTCATTTTGAGCTGATGGGCGCTTTCCTCACCACTGACGTAGAGGATTCTGCGCTCAGGCATATTCATGATGGTCTGGAGAGTCAACGTACTCTTACCTATTCCTGGATCACCACCGAGAAGGATGATGCTTCCAGGCACAAGTCCTCCACCGAGAACGCGATTGAGTTCGGCATCGTGAGTGTCAATGCGAGGCTCTTCTTTGGTGGAAATATTACGTAAGCTGACAGCTTTGGCTGTGATGGAGGCACGATGTGAGACGGAAGCAACGTTTCTCGCATTGCTTCTGATGGTTTTCGAACTGCTTTCTGCGGCTATTCTAATCTCCTGAAATGTGTTCCATTCACCGCATGAAGGGCACTTGCCAATCCATTTGACAGACTCTTGCCCGCAGTTACTGCAAACGTATGCCACTTTGTCTTTTGCCATTGTCGCTTTTTACCTTTATGGTTCTTCAAGAAAGGAAGAGTACTCGTTTCAATCAGCAAAAGTAATAAAAATTTCCTTTTTACCAAAAAAAAAGCGGTGAATTACGATATAATGTTAAAAAAATGGCATATTCAAATGCTAATTCTATGCTTTTTTGTAACTTTGCATGGCATTTTTGGAAAAAATTATAACATTAAGACATTTAGAACATCCATCACTTATGATAACTATAGGAACAAGAAATAAATTCTTACTCATCACCTCCATGCTTTTTCTCCTTGCTTTCAATATCTGTCTGACATCATGCGACAGTGAAGAGAAAAAGCAGAGAATAAGCCGTGCTGAGCGCGAAAGACTCCATAAGGAGGACTCGCTCGCGCTGAAGATAGGCATTCTCCCTACAATGGATTGTGAAGCCATGCGCCTGGCTGACTCGCTCCACATCTTTGATTCGCTCGGCGTAACGGTGCATCTCAGAATGTATGGCTCACTGTCAGAATGCAGAATAGCGCTGAGAAGCAAACTCGTGGAAGGCGCTTTCATCGACAGTGTGCTGGCAGATGTGATTGAGAAAAAAGACACTACGGCCCTCACTCTCGGTCCGGCGACGCCACTCTCATGGAAGCTACTGACATCAAAAAAAGCGCGAGTGGTGCGTAAAGAGCAATTGGCTGACAAGATTATCGCTTCTGACAGCCACGGAGCAAGCAAAGTGCTGGCGGAGAATATGGCTGACAGCCTGAAAAAAGACAAGAAGACCGTATTCATCGTGCAATGTGAAGACCCTGTGGTAAGAATGAAAATGCTCTCACATGGTAATGTCGATGCAGCGCTTTTGCCAGAACCTTACGCCACAGACGTGATGAAATCAGGCACTCGCGTGCTGGCAGACTACTCGAAGCAGAAGAAAGGAGTGGTGGCTTTCCGCTCTTCCGCATTGAAAGACAAGAGAATAAAGAAGCAGTATGACCTATTCCTGAAAGGCTACGCAATCGCTTTGGACAGTATCGCTAAGAGGCAAAAATAATGGAAAAAGATATCATGGGATACATAAAGTCGGGTCAGTTGGGCATGATGCTCAAGAGAATGAAAAATCGTGTGGAGTCCTCAGACAATGCAGAAATAATGTCGCGATATGAGACTCTGTGCGAACAATACCGCTATATGCTGAAATTCTTCTATGACGGCATGAATGATCCGCATCGTGACGAGATGCTGAAAGGCATGATTTCACGCGCTTATACACTCGATTCAGATGTGATGATGATGGAGAAATTCCATTCGTCGCCATCCTATTCTGCACTGATGAAGACGCTTCCGCAGAGCAGAATGGATACTATGACTATGATATCAGGACTTCGTGAAAGCGATATTTCCCCGAAAGACCATTATGCTTTGCTCCACAATGTCTTCCTGACCATCTTCTTCTCCCTCTCATGGAAAGAGCAGGACAGCCGTATGTGGACCGCATTTCTCATAGATGACAGCGTTTCTACGGTCGATGCACAGACTATTGTCTCAGCCATTACTCTGTCTTGTGCCAATGGCTTCTGCATCGATAAATTCAAGACGCTCGTCTATGTCTATCTTACCAGTCATGATGAGCATGTGCGCCAGCGTGCATTGATAGGCTGTATATTCACTTTTGACAAAGCGGATGCAATGCCTTATAGTGCTGATTTCAAGGCTATCATCCAGGACTTGTTTGCTGATGAAGGAACAGAAAGTGCTGTATTGGAAATACTGATGCAAATAATCCATTGCAACGAGACGGAAAGAGACAATAAGAAAATCAATGATGAGATAATGCCAGAGATAATGAAATCGAGCGCTATCCAGATTACTCCGCAGGGAATCAAGGAGAATAAGCCCGATGAAATGGACGAAATCCTCAATCCTGGCAAGTATGAGAAGCAGATGGAGAAGCTCGAAAGCAGCCTTGATAAAGTGAGAAAACTGCAAAGTTCCGGTGCTGACGTGTTCTTCTCTGGTTTCAGCATGATGAAGCGCTATCCGTTCTTCTATAAGTTATGCAATTGGTTTGTACCATTTACAGTGGAGCATCCGGACCTTATTGCATTGAATTACGGTGAGAATAAAGAGAAGATGATGGATGGAATGCTCAAGAATCCGAGCCTGTGCGACTCTGACAAATATAGCTTTGTCTTTGCCTTCCAGAGCATTATGCCAAGTCTTCCAGAGAATATCCGTCAGGCAATGATGGAAGGCGGCGGACTAATAGGTAGTCTCGACACTCTTGATGAAGAAAGCGCTATGCAGTCGGCTTCCTTCATTCGCAGAATGTATCTGCAGAATCTCTACCGCTTTTTCAAACTCAATCCGCAGATAAAGATGCGTAATCTCTTTGAGAATAGGGAATGGCTTGCCAATCTGATGGATGCTGGATGTATGAACGGAGAAAGCCTTGTCGAACTGTGTAAGTTCCTATTGCGCAGGAAATACATAGATGAAGCTTGCTCTTTTGCCAGAAAAATAAAGAATGACGGAGTGGAATCCGGACTCCTTCTTGCCGCGGTGGCTATGGAAAAGGGGGAGAAGGACGTGGCTCGCGCCTTCTATAACGACATCCTGGAGAATAATCCGGAATGCAGACAAGCGCTCAACGGACTGGCTAAGCTGTCATTCCAAAACAGTGATTATGTGGTCTCTCATGTGGCTTTCAAGCGCCTTGTGGAGCTTTTTCCTGACAATCTCTCTTATCAGATAAACAGTGCCATGAGTGGAGTGCTGGCTGGAAAAGCCACAGAACTGCTCAATGAGGTCTATCGCCTCGATTTTGAAAATGAGAATAATGGTACGGTGAAGCGCCTGCTCGCTTGGACTCTGCTCTGTCTCGGACGATTTGAGCAGGCTAAATCCATATATGAAAAAATTCTCCGTAATACCTTTGACGATACTACGGAGAACGATATTATCTGTATGATGGACCTCTATTGGCTGGAAGGAGATGTCAAATCCTCCATTGATACGGCTTTGAAATACCGTAACTCCTACCTGAAAGGCAAGTCGGATGAAGAGGTCAGTGAATGTCTCGGGGAGGTTTTAAGAAGTGAAGCTACTAATCTTAAACCTTATTTCTCTGATTTTCTGAAAGATGCAGGATTGCTGATTGATGCCGTTATCTTTTTGCAAAGCCCTTCATCATCTTGCGATTGAAGACTTCTTCGGCAACGATACATTTGAGCACCTTTGATGCAGGAAGCACTTTCAGAAAGCGCTTGTGGTAATTCTGCTGGAGTTTCTTTATCTGTATCTCTGCTTCATCATGCTTGGTAATTGCTTCCAGAGCGGCTTTATTGTCAGATAACATAGACCTACTTCTCTTCCTCTGTTTCATGAAAATTGCGCGTTGCTTCTGCTGCATTTCACGGAATAGAGGGAAAAATCTTTGTGCTTCCTGAATGGTCAGCCCAGCAAACTTAGTGATGTGGGCTTCGAGTTTCCTCTGATATTCCTCAGGATTGAATTTCTTAGGGTCATGCCTGTTGTCTCTACGTTCCATTTGGTCACGTTGAGGACATTGGTCATATTGGAAAGTCTGTGCCAGACAAGGGGTGATTCCAAGTAAGGCAATTATAAGGAATAATGCTGCTTTTTTCATTATGTAAGTGGTCAAGATGTTTGTTTTTGTTGAATTATCATTATGTGATTACTCTTCAGCCAGCATGAGATAGATATCGTGACTGTCGAGCATAGTATAGTCAGCGGCTTGATTGAAGGCATCGTCAGTGGAGTAATCAGTGTATTCCATCGTCTTCGCATCGTCAGATTGCGCCATGATGCTATCGTGAGTGTTATTATTGGCAAGATAAACTGCACCAACCACTGCAAGCACACAAGCACAAGCGGCAACCCATCTTATAGGACGCATAGCGATGATGCGTACACTCCATGAGACCTTCTTCGGCTTTTCCTGTCTGATTCCTGCGTTAGCGAGAAGTCTTGATTCGAGAGAGTCGAAGTAATTGTCCGGAACTTTGAAAGGAGAGTTTTTCAAGTCTTCGGCATTGATTATGTCATGTAAGTCCTTATTCATAAGGCAATCAGTATATTATGTTTCACAAGGTTTATTCTACAGATAATTCCCTTATAATCAGCGAGTAAGAAGAGACATTTTCTTTCATGATTATAATGATATAATTCCTGAAATGATTGCGTCTTCTTCTCTTTTCTTTATGAAATTGTGATAAAGCGAATTTATCGTATTAACCCTATTTTTGATAATTTGACGTAAGAGGAATAAAAAGGTTTAATCGTTTTTAAGAAAAAACTCTTTTATTTTTTTGACTGCAAGATGATAGTTAGCTTTCAATCCTCCTTCAGAAGTGCCGAGGATTTGTGAAATTTCAGCATACGGAAGCTCGTCAAAGTATCGTAATGTGAATGTGATGCGTTGTGCTTCTGGAAGCGTTTCTATAGCTTTGAACAGTTTTATTTGTGTTTCATTGCCGTCGAAATAGTCGTCAGCGAATTGCTTGTCAGCCATTTTCATTTCGCCATCGTTGGATAGCATTTCCCTCTTCTTCCTCAGGAAATCGAGTGCTTCATTGACGCAAATTCTGTAGAGCCACGTTTTAAGATTTGATTCCCCACGGAAATCGCCAATCTTTGTCCATGCTTTCATGAAAGCATTCTGCAGCACATCGTCAGCGTCCTCGTGCCTTATAACTATCTGTCTCACTTTCCAGTACAGTGGTTTACTGTACTTTCGGACGAGCTCAGAGAATAGTTCTTCATTATTCATCGTTCTGTTTAGAATTTGGTTGAGGGGTAAAAAAATCAGGCTTATAAATATTTCTGCAATTCATTCATCATCACAGCATCATAGCCATACACGTCAGGGAAAGACTCTATGCTTCCTACAGGAACAGCAAAGAGGGTGTAATAGATGATAAAAATCGGTAACTGTGGCTCGACCGGAATGGAATGAACTATCATTGACTTCTTGCAATCAGGCAGTGACAGGTCTGCCTCCATCGAGTATTTTATCTTCTCTGCCAATGCTTCATCCTTGCCCTTGAGCACGAAGAGAGCGAGTTCGTAAGGTTTCTCCACTCTTATACATCCGTGTGAGACGTCTCTCAGGCTTCGACTGAATACGTGCTTTGAGGATGTATCGTGCAGATAGACAGCGAAATTATTGTCAAATCGAAAAATGATTCTTCCTAAAGCATTGCCTTCTCCACCAGCTTGCACGACAGACCAGTCGGGAGATGTGATTACTGACCACGTGATCTGCTTGCCAGTAAGTTTCTGACCGGTCTTCTTATTGCGTGCGAAATAGTGACGAGAATCGAAATAAGCAGCGTTGCCAGCATGTCTTGCAACGTCTTTCTTGCGGATGCTCATTGGAATAATCCATTGCGGGTTAAGGTCCATTCGCTTCACTTTACTGTAGAGTAGGGGTGTCTTTGTCTCCTTTGAGCCACACACTATTTTCGCATCGAGCGCAGAAATGCCGTCTCTTACTGCCCATAAATGCTGTGCCGGAATGTTTATGACTATATAGTCTTTCATTCCTTCTGGTCTTTCATTGGTCTGCCAACGTGCTCGTTCCATATTGAGAAGCACCTTATTGCGGTCATACAACTGCGGTTTTGCAAGACAATCTCTCAATTTGAAATAGAAAGGCGAATGATTCATTGCCTGTCTCAGATACCATCCCACGCTGTCATGTCTTATCTTCAGCATAGCATCATAATACGTCTGCTGACCTGCAATATGCATGGGAATATCGAAAAGTTGGCGATAAGTCGTTCTGACAGAGTCCGAATCTCTCACGTCAAGTTTGTTGAGTATCTGCTTGGGATTTAGAAATCCATATCTTTGTCCCACTGCATATTTGAGAAATGCGCGTGTAAGATTGTATTCCAACCGTGCAAACACCATATTTATTTCTTCGTCTTCCGGTTGTGTTTCAGAGAAAGCAAGGTTTCTGACGGTCTCCACGTCGTCGCGAATGCGCTGAAGACGCAAAGCTTTCTCGCTGACTCCTTCCTTTGCACATGAGTCAAGACAAGCCATGAGTGTATCTGCCTGAGAGGAAACTCCGTGGCGATCTATCCAGAAAAAGGCTGCTGGAGAAGTGGAAAAGCGCGAATAATGCGCTCTGGTGTGACGCTCGGCCGCTGTGCCATCTGCATCTTTCTTTGCAATCTTTAATATATTGTCGCGTATTATCTGTGAGTTTGTCCTGAAAGCATCGTCTGCAAGACTGTCGAAATATTCCTTTGTCAGAGCCTCGTAGGGATGTGGTGCGATGTCCTTGTCTCCGCACGAACTGAATGCGGAAAGGATTATCATCAGCAATGATATCAATAATATTCGGTCTCTTGACATAAGGTTAAAAAAACAACAGACCAGTCGTGCAATGCTTAGACGGCTGGTCTGGGGAGTATTGTAGGTTTTATCTATTTACTATTTAACGGCTGAAACCGCAGGCAAATGACGTAATTGCTTGGCTTTATAAGAAAGGAAACAAGTGACTTTGCTTTCCTGTCCTCTATAAATCGTTGCAATATTACTTGATAGAAATCTTTCTTGCGGTCTTTCCTACCTTTACGATGTAGCAGCCTTTTGAAAGATTGATATCTATTACTTTGTCGTAACTGTCTATTCTTGCTGTCATCACCCTTACACCAGCTACATTATATATTTCGAGTACCTGTCCCTGGCCGCCTGTAATATGTAGCGAACCATTGACAAGACTGATCTGAACCGTCTGGTCCATCTCGACAATCTCAAGTGCAGGAGTTGTTATGTTGCTCGCATTGGATAATCCAAATGTAGCTGCCATAAATGCCATTATAAGAATATGTTTAGTCATAAGCGTAGCATTATCGTGATTAGATATTCTGTACAAAGGTAAGAATATTTGTTTTTCTTTCAAAGAAAACGGCATAAGTTTATTGTGCAATTAACTTGATTTAACTTTTTAATAAAAAAGTAATATGATTGTTTTGTCGTTTTCGAATGTTTTTATTACTTTTGTCATCGTGATAATACGCTGATATGGTTGTCTTGCAGAAAGATTGCCCACACACGATATTGATTCTTTGTATTCGTTGTAAAAACACGATAAAAAGTACAATATAATAAGGTGGAAACAACCATACGATAATCATCCAGCAAAAAAAGCAACCAAACAATAACCCTAACAGATTAAAATCTATGCTTTCAGAAAAAGATTTGCAGCAATTGGCTGCCAAAGGCATTTCGCCTGAAAAACTCGAGCATCAGCTTGAAGAGTTCAAGACTGGTTTCCCTTTCCTCAAACTTGAAGGCCCTGCTGCGATAGGCAAGGGCATCATTGCTCCATCTGCTGATGACGTGAATAAATATGTAAAGATATGGAATGAATACAAGGAAGGACAGAGGAAGATAGTGAAGTTTGTTCCTGCTTCCGGCGCTGCATCCCGTATGTTCAAGGATATGTTTGCTTTCGCAGATGCTGATTATGACGTTCCTACCACGGATTTTGAGAAGACTTATTTCGCTAATATAGAGAAGTTTGCTTTCTATGATGCTCTCGACGCTTTGCTCAAGCAGAAGAAAGGCAAGGGTATCAAGGAACTTATGGCTGAAGGCGACTACAAATCTGTGGCTAAAGGAATGCTTGACAGCGATGGACTCAACTACGGACAGTTGCCTAAAGGCTTGCTTCTCTTCCATAAATATGAGGATGGTCCACGCACTCCTATGGAGGAACATCTCGTGGAAGCAGCCCTCTATGCAGCTTCTAATGGCGAAGCGAATGTTCACTTCACAGTCTCTCATGAGCATCTCCATCTCTTCAAGCAGAAGGTAAGCGAGAAGGTTGACGGCTATACTAAGAAGTTTGGAGTGAAATATGACATTTCTTTCTCTGAGCAAAAGCCTTCTACAGACACTGTTGCTGCCAATCCTGACGGCACACCTTTCCGT
>OQVQ01000162.1_pt1 | contig 31357 bp, 33 predicted proteins | sample 1691491 | NCBI WGS metagenome assembly OQVQ01 (sample SAMN03418252, study PRJEB22391) | human gut metagenome | biome: human-gut; feature: organic feature; material: feces | host: Homo sapiens | place: Tanzania | collected 2013-01
AGACGGTTCAATTCCTCATCATTTCAAAAAAATATGAAGAGATTGCCGACACCATTAATAAGGCTGTAGATCGTGGTTGCACTGTCGTGAATGGTAAGGGATGGTATTCTAAGGGCGATGTTCATATCCTTATAGTTTTGGCTCGTAAGTATGAGTCGCAAGAGGTTTTCAACCTTGTAAAACGTATCGACCCTGTAGCGCTTGTTTCGCAGTCGTTCTGCCAAGGTGTCTTTGGTGAGGGCTTCGATAAGATTAAGTAGAAAGCTCTATTTTTATGCGAAATATTACGTTTGTTAGAAGTCAAACGAAGATTTGATAGTAGTCAAAGATAGATTTGGTAGTAGTCAAACGAGGATTTGATAGCAAGTATAAACCCGAGTTAACAGGTTTCGTTGGCGGCTTAAGCAGTATTGGCAATGCTTAGAAGCCAACCTCGGAATAGTGAAAAACAAAATGGCTAGATTCAAATAGAATCCAGCCATTTTTGTTTTGTCTGCTTATTTGTTAATATACAATATTATGATATTATTACATTGCAAAGGTGTTGAAGCCACCATCTACTACAGCTACAGTACCTGTAACAAACTTAGAGGCATCAGAGATGAGGTATTGAATGGTGCCACATAATTCTTCTGGTTCACCCATTCTACCAAATGGAGTCTGGCGTATAACGTCCTTTCCACGTTCTGTATACGAACCGTCAGGATTTGTAAGCAATGAGCGGTTTTGCTCTGTGATGAAGAAACCTGGAGCTATAGCATTTACACGAATGCCTTCGCCAAACTTCTTTGCACACTCATGAGCCATGTAGGCTGTAAAATTAGAGATACCAGCCTTAGCCGCAGCATATCCGCATACGCGAGTCATAGGACGGAAAGCAGCCATAGAAGAGAAGTTTACTATTGTTCCTTTGCCTTGCTTTACCAAAGGCTCAAGGAATACCTGAGTAGGGATAACGGTGCCTGTGAGGTTAAGATTCAAAACTGTTTGGAACTGGGCAGGATCGAGATCAAAGAAGTTTTGGTCTGGGCCTATAGTTGCACCCTTCATGTTGCCACCTGCTGCGTTGAGTAGAGAATCGATGCGACTATAGTTTGACAAAATATCCTCACGGTTCTTAATCAATATCTCCTTATTCATTACGTCGGTTTTATAAAACGAAGCCTCGCCACCATTCTGTTTAATCTCTTCAACGATAGCGTTGCCAACGTCCTCTTTTCTTCCAAGGATGGCAATCTTAGCTCCTTGCTCTGCTAGATATTTTGCAATAGCGCGACCTAGTACACCTGTTCCACCTGTTATTACCACTACGTGGTCTTTAACATCGAATAGATTTTTCATTATATTAATATTATATTTTAAAGATTTGTTTTATTGCAATAGTTATTCAAAGAATCCTGGCTGATGATATGGAATGCCAAGTTCGCGGTCAACAGTAGCAAGAATGCCCTGTACTTGTCCCATGGCAAACATACGACCGAGGAAAGAGTAGCCTGCATTATATCCCTTTGTCTCGTCACCAAGCATGGTCATGCCATGATCTACACGCATAGGAAGTTTAGGATTAGTACTCTCGAAGATGCGAGCCAGTTCGATAATGTCAGCACGTCCGCCAAGATGACTTGCTTCGGTAAAGTCGCCATTAGGGAAGATATGGCATGAACGTAGATGTACGAACCATGTGCGACTTGCGTATTTGCGAGCAAGAGCAACAACATCGTTGTGTTTGCCAGCTGAAAGTGAGCCTGCACAGAATGTCAAACCATTATGAGGGTTGTCAACAGCATTGAGGAACCATTCTATGTCTTCGTCGCATGTCACGATACGTGGCAAACCAAGGATAGGGAATGGAGGGTCGTCAGGATGAACGCACATATACATATCACACTCTTCGCAAACAGGCATGATGGCGTTGAGGAAATAGCGCATGTTTTCGCGGAGTTGCTCCTTAGTGATGCCTTTGTATAGGTTTAATAATTGACGGAACAATTCAACAGGATGCTCGTCGTCTTCCTTAATATTACCACTAACAAATCCCTGAGTCTTTACGATAATATTATCTACCAACTTGTGGTCGTCGGCAGGAGTCATCTTAGCTTTCAACCCTTCCACTTCGCCAAGGATGTCGCGATTAATCTTTTCGCCCATAACCTTCCAGTCTTCTGCAGCATTCTCACGCTTCAAGATATGAATATCGAAGTATGCAAATTCTGGATAACTGAAATAAAGGTTTGTTGTGCCGTTAGGGTTTGGATGAGCAAGGTCTGTACGTGCCCAGTCCAATACAGGCATAAAGTTATAGCAGATTGTGTGTATTCCTTCTGCTGAAAGATTGCGCAAACTCTGCTTGTAATTTTCGATTAGTTGATCACGGTCGGCACCTGCATATTTTATGCTTTCTGACACAGGCAAGCTTTCAACAACACTCCATCTCATACCATAGCTTTCGATATAAGACTTGAGGTCGTTAATCTTTTCGCGAGTCCATACCTCGCCATTAGGTACATCGTGTAGGGCAGTTACAATTCCCTCCACGCCAATCTCGCGTAGCATGGCAAGAGTTATCTTATCATTCTTGCCAAACCATCTCCAAGTTCTTTCCATATTTTGCTTTTTATAGTTTGTTTAATTGTTAGTGCAAAGTTAGCGGTATTATTTATATTTAAGGTGCAATATCGTACATATTACTGCAAAATAGTACTAATATTGTCTATACTTCCATCGTTTTTAGACTCCTTGATACCTAAAAGGTGACAGACAAGGGAATAAACATTAACGTTGGCAAAGTGAGGGTGTTTGATATGTTTGAAGTCTGGACCAACAGCTCGAAACAAAGCATGAACATCGCTATATTCAGGATCGAAGCCATGAGCTCCACCTTCGTTTGCTTCCGTATCTTGTATCAGCCATCCTAAATCAGGGTCTACAATCACATCGCCTACACGGCTATTTGTACCATAGTGAAGACGAGCGGGTATGTTATTTCTCTTCCATACTCTTGCATGTTCGATACCCTGCAAAGCATTATATACAGAATCCTGGCATCCTGGTTTTACATAGATATTGGCAGGAATATTACCATCAATCTTTACCAACCATTCGTCTTTCAACAAATGACGTATTGGCACATTATTACCTTTTGCCACCCATGCCATACCATGGTCTGAAAGGATAATAAGGTTTATATCATTGGCAATAGGAAGAGCTTGCATACGTTTATAAAAGTTTGATAGCATAGAGTCAACCTTTTGTACCATTGCTCTAGTCTGTTTTCCTTGTGGTCCAAAGTTGTGACCATTGCCATCGGGTTCTTCTAAATATCCCATTATAAGGTCTGGACGCTTCATTTCCGGCAACGCTAATTGCTCAATTATTCCATCCAGACGTTGTTGCATAGTGAGTCTTGGTTGCTTGTCATATATATAATAGGTGTTAGGGTAGCTGCCACCTACGCATACATCAGAACCAGGCCAATAGAAAACTGCAGTCTTAAGTCCTTGACGTTTAGCAGTATTCCATATAGGGTCGCCACCATAATATACAGGGTTAGTTTTCTGTTCTGCATTGCCTAAAGAAAATGATTCCCCAGTCTTAACATCGTAGAAATTGTTAGCCACTATGCCATGATGGTCTGGATACAATCCTGTAGCCAAAGTGTAATGATTTGGAAATGTTTTAGAAGGGTAGGAGGGGATAAGTCCTGATTCTACGCCTTTTTCTGCCATCATATCCATAAATGGAGTATTATACCATTGTGTATAATCCCACCTGTAGCCATCAAGCGATAAAACTATGGTATAATGTTTCTTTGCAGAAATGCTGATAGCTACAAAAGCCAATAAAATGGTAGTTAAGAATAGTTTTTTCATATTTTTCTTGTATATTTCTAACTTGTGTAAAGATAATGCAAAGTTAGATAAAACCTGTGGATTAACAAAAATATAAGTTGCTTTTCTTTATATATAATGAAGGTTTAAATAATAAAATGTCATTTTCTTTTTTATTGACTGCAATGGTAAATGGGTGTTGTTGCAAGTGTATATGAACAAATATTTGAATTGGCACAATTGCAGTGTCATACTTTTTACTTTTTTAACGATAAAAAACTATAAAAACTTTTTATATTAAAGAATAAATGCATAAATTTGCAGAAAGAAATATTTAAAATTAAAAGGTAAAGATCATGGCAAAGTATAACATTACTGAACGCAAAGAGAAAGAGGCTGCCTATCGTACCTTGGTAAGCCCAAAGTTAATGGATGAGCTTAAGGAGAAAATCCTAGAAATTATTCTTATACAAAAGAAGTATAAGGACAAGGATTATTCTGCCAAACAGCTTGCAGAAGATTTGCATACTAATACTCGTTACATTTCAGCAGTTGTCAATGTTCGTTTCCATATGAACTACACTTCTTTCGTCAATAAATATCGTATTGACGAGGCGATGACTTTGCTGGTCGACAAACGTTACCAAGACCTAAACATGGAGGATATCTCTGATATGGTGGGTTTTGCTAACCGTCAGTCATTCTATGCGTCCTTCTACAAGTTTAAAGGTATGACTCCTCGTGAATATAAGATGGCACATCTGGCTCAACATCCTCAATTAGCTGAAAAGCCCAAGAAGAGAGGTAGAAAACCAGGTTCTAAGAATAAGGTAAAAAATGCAACAGCAGAATAAAAATTCAGAGTTTGAAGGCTTTTGCTATTCTGGCGAGCGTTTTGCAGACTTACAGATGCTACGTTATCGCCTCAATGGTTTCGAATCTTTGTCTTTAAGACAGAAACTCTATGTTTATTATTTGAGTAAAGCTACATTGGCCGGTAGGGATATCACTACCGACCAATTTGGTTTTTATAACCTCGACATCCGAAAGGTGTTAGAGGCCGTATATATCAATTATAAGGGTAACAAAGAGTGTGAAGACTTCATCGCTATGACTATATATCTTAAGCGTATATGGTTTAGCAATGGTATTTACCATCATTATGGTTCCGAGAAGTTTGCTCCAGAATTCTCTCCAACATTCCTTCTTGATGCCATGAAAAGCATTGAGCCTTCTTTGTTACCATTAACAGAAGGTGAGACTGTAGATGGTTTGTTTGATAGACTTAAGTCAGCAATCTTCGACCCAAGCTTTCAGCCAAAGAAGGTGAATAAAGCAGACGGATGCGATCTTGTGGCAACTTCGGCTTGCAACTTCTATCATGATGTTTCGCAAAAGGAAGTAGAGGATTATTATTCTGCGCTTAAAGCTACAGTCGACAAGAATCCTCCTTCGTTTGGACTCAACTCTCGTTTGGTAAAACAGAATGGAGAATTGATAGAGCAAGTATGGAAAATAGACGGCATGTATGGTAAGGCTATAGAAACAATAGTGTCTTACCTGCGTCAAGCTGCTGAATATGCAGAAAACGAGCAGCAGCAAAAGATAATATCTCTGCTTATAAGTTATTATCAGACAGGCGACTTGCGAATATTTGATGAATATTCTATCGAATGGCTTAAAGAGCAAGATGGAAGAATAGATTTTATTAATGGCTTTATCGAAGTTTATAACGATCCGCTTGGATTAAAAGCTTCATGGGAAGGCATCGTAGAATATAAAGATCTAATAGCAACTCGTCGCACACGTACTATTAGTGATAATGCACAATGGTTTGAAGACAACTCACCGGTAGATTCTCGCTTTAAGAAGAAGATCGTGAAAGGTGTAACAGCCAACGTTGTTTGTGCGGCAATGCTTGGTGGCGATGAATATCCATCAACAGCTATCGGCATTAATCTACCTAATGCTGACTGGATAAGAGCAGAACATGGTTCTAAGAGTGTTACTATAGGTAATCTAACAGACGCTTATAATAAGGCTGCAAGAGGCAATGGTTTTGATAAAGAGTTTGTTATAGACGAGCCAACTCGTTCTTTTATTGACAAATATGGTGATATCTGCGATGATTTACATACAGATTTGCACGAATGTCTTGGTCATGGTAGTGGTCAACTTCTTCCAGGAGTAGACCCTGATGCACTAAAGGCGTATTCCAATACCATCGAGGAAGCTCGAGCAGACTTGTTCGGATTATATTATATTGCCGATCAAAAGCTTGTAGACCTTGGACTTGTACCAAATCCCGAGGCTTATAAATCACAATATTATACCTATATGATGAATGGTTTGATGACTCAGCTAGTTAGAATCAAACCAGGACATCAGATAGAGGAAGCCCATATGCGTAATCGTGCATTGATAGCACGTTGGGCTTTAGATAATGGCGACGGTGCAGTAGAACTAAAGAAAATAGATGGCAAAACTTATGTTATTGTCAACGACTATCAGAAGCTTCGTCAAGTCTTTGTTCATCTGCTTGCAGAAGTACAGCGCATAAAGAGCGAAGGTGATTTCTTGGCTGCAAGAGAACTTGTAGAAGCCTATGGAGTGAAGGTTGATGCTGAACTTCATAGCGAGATTCTCGAGCGATATAAGACTCTTAATATAGCGCCTTATAAAGGTTTCTTAAACCCTTGGCTTAAAATTATTTACACAGATAATGGTGAAGTAAAGGATGTAGTAGCTGACTATACCGAAACTTACGAGCAGCAGATGCTTAGATATAGCCACGAATATGGGTTACTATAAATGAATTATCAGACGTATGCTATCGTTATCATGACGTATGGCATACGTCTTTATTATGTTAATACATATTTATATATTATGACTGAAGAGAAAAACGAAATACTGAAAGAGATAAAGCGCTCGTTCCGTTCTATGATGAATGGAGTTGCGAGCCACTCTATGAGAGAGAAAGGTGTAGAATATAAAATTAACTGGGGAGTAAACCTTGTTAATCTTAGAACACTTGCTTCGAAATACGACAAAGATTTCGAATTGGCTATTGCACTTTGGAAAGAGAATATCCGTGAGTGTAAGATACTGGCAACAATGCTCATGCCTGCCGACAAGATGGATGCAGAGATTGCTGATATATGGATGGAGCAAGTAGTGTCTCAAGAAATGGCAGAGATGCTTGCTCTCAATCTTTTGCAGTATGTAGATTACGCTCCAGAGATTGCATACAAATGGATGGCTTCTGAGAAACCTCTATATCAGCTTTGTGGATTCAGTATTGTTGGCAGACTCTTTAGTAATGGACAGGAACCTAACGAGCGTGGTATTAATGAATATGTAGATCAAGCAATAACAGCTCTACAAGGAACTCATGTCGGTGTTGCACATGCAGCAAAGAACTCATTAGTTAGATTTGCAGACTTAGGCATAGTATATGAAAGAATTGCCAAGCATGCAACTAAAGCCGTAGGACTGGATATTTTATAGTTTTTTGTTCTTCGATGCTACTTTTTGTTTAGCTTTGCATGGTTTTGAATAAAATTTGTTACCTTTGCAATCAAGTTTATAAATAATAGTCAACGCCTGTAAAATGGACAATGGCTAAACATCAATATTTTATCATAAATATAACATGAGAAGCAGAACATCAGATTGGTACGAAACCAAGATACGCTACGAAAAGACAATGGAAGACGGCATGCAGAAGAAAGTTTCTGAGCAGTATGTTGTCGACGCTCTTAGCTTTACAGAGGCTGAGAACAAGATTATTGAAGAAATGTCTTCTTATATTAGTGGCGAATTCACTATAACAGACATCAAGCACGCTTCGTATAAAGAGATTTTCTTTAGCGAGAATGTCAACGATGATCGCTGGTATAAGGCAAAACTTCAATTCATCACTATTGATGAAAAAACAGAGAAGGAGAAGCGTACAGCAGTTTACTATCTCGTTCAAGCAAGTTCTTTCCCTGGTGCTGTAAAGCATATTGAGGAAGTAATGGGTACAACCCAGATTGACTATGTCATCTCTAATCTTGCAGAAACAATGATTATGGATGTATACGAACATGTATCTACAAAGAAGCCTGCTGAGCGCAACGATTTGCCAGAATATGAACAGGCAGAGCAACCAAAGGAAGGAGAACAGGTATGATAAATGTTGATGTCGCACAAAATCTTCACGAAGTGCTAGGCAATTTGCCTGATGGCGTGAGATTGGTTGCCATCAGCAAATATCACCCTTCGGAGTATATCATGGCAGCCTATAATGCTGGACAAAGAGTCTTTGGCGAAAGTCATGAGCAAGAGCTAAAGCAGAAAGTGGCAGAATTGCCTTCTGATATCGAATGGCATTTCATAGGTCATCTGCAGACTAATAAGGTGAAATATATCGCACCTTATATCTCGATGATAGATGCAGTAGACTCATTGAAGCTACTTCGCGAAATAGAGAAACAGGCAGCTAAGCACGATAGGGTTATTAACGTACTTCTCGAACTCCATATAGCGCAAGAAGCTACAAAATACGGACTCTCACTCGACGACTGCAGAAAGCTACTTGCCGATGGTGAATGGCGCAGTATGAAGCATGTTCATATCTCTGGACTGATGATGATGGCATCAAATACTGACGATGAAAATCAAATCAGAAGCGAGATGAATACAGCTGCCGACTTTTTTGAAGAAGTAAAGGCTGCATATTTTGCCGACGATGATTCTTTCTGCGAAAGATCATGGGGCATGAGCGATGACTATAAGATTGCTGTCACTTGTCGTTCTACAGAAGTTAGAGTGGGAACATTCATCTTTGGTCCGAGAGTTTATTAGTAAGCTATACATATATTAATATGAACAACGATATCAAGAAACGTATGAAAGCTATCCTTGATAGCTACATCGAAACAAACCATTTCAGGCATACTCCTGAAAGGTACGCTATTCTTGATACTGTATGTGACATACGTGGACATTTCACAGTTGAGCAACTTAGCGACAAACTGGCTGAGGTAAACTTCATCGTTAGCCGAGCCACGTTATATAATACTCTTAAACTGTTTATCAAGTTGAGGATTATCGTTAGACATAAGTTGCCCACGGGTACTCGATACGAACTTTGCGATGTTGCCAACAATCATTGCCATCAAATCTGCACAGTATGTGGCAAGGTGACGGAACTTAAATCGCAAATCGTAATAGATGCAGTCAACAATACCAAACTTTCGCGATTCCGCAAAGAGGGATTTGCATTATATATATATGGTATATGTTCGTCGTGCATGGCTAAGAATACAAGAAACAAAACATTGATGGAACATCATAAATCAAATACGAAGAAATGAATACAGGTAAAGTAGATGTCCTGCTCGGATTGCAGTGGGGCGACGAAGGCAAAGGTAAGGTTGTCGACGTGTTGACACCTAACTACGATGTTATTGCACGTTTTCAGGGTGGCCCTAATGCAGGTCATACCCTTGAGTTTGAAGGCGAGAAGTATGTCTTGCGTAGCATCCCTTCAGGAATCTTCCAGGGAGGCAAGGTAAACATCATCGGTAATGGTGTCGTATTGGCTCCAGACCTCTTCATGGGTGAAGCCAAGGACTTGGAGAAGAGTGGACACGACCTCAAGAGTCGTCTCTATATCTCTAAGAAGGCTCATCTTATTATGCCAACCCACCGTGTACTTGATGCAGCTATCGAGGCTTCTAAGGGCAAGAACAAGGTTGGTACAACTGGTAAGGGCATTGGTCCTACTTATACCGACAAAGTAAGCCGTACTGGTCTTCGCGTAGGCGATATCCTTGACAACTTCGAGGAGAAGTATGCAGCACACAAGGCTGCTCACCTCAAAACTATCGCTAGTCTTGGTTATACAGACTTCGATATCACAGAGGTTGAGAAGACATGGATGGAGGGTATTGAATACTTGAAGCAGTTCCAGCTTATCGATAGCGAAGTTGAAATCAACAAGGTGCTCCGCTCTGGCAAGGATATTCTTTGCGAGGGTGCTCAGGGTACAATGCTTGATGTTGACTTCGGTTCTTATCCTTTCGTAACTTCTTCTAACACTATTTGTGCAGGTGCTTGCATCGGTCTTGGCATCGGTCCTAACCGCATCGGCAATGTATATGGTATAATGAAGGCTTATTGCACACGTGTTGGTGCAGGTCCTTTCCCAACAGAACTCTTCGATGAGACAGGTGCCAAGATTCGAGATCTTGGTCATGAGTATGGTGCTGTTACTGGTCGTGAGCGTCGTTGTGGTTGGTGTGACCTCGTTCAGCTCAAATATTCTGTTATGGTTAACGGTGTTACCGAACTTATCATGATGAAGAGCGACGTCCTCGATGGTTTCGACACTATCAAGGCTTGTGTAGCTTACAAGCTTAAGGATGGTTCTGTAACAACAGACTTCCCTTACGAGATAGATGACGTAGAACCTGTATACAAGGAGTTCAAGGGATGGAAGACAGATATGACACAGTTTACTTCTGAGGATCAGTTCCCACAGGAATTCAAGGATTATATTGCCTTTGTTGAGGAATTCCTTGAAACAAGAATTGGTATCATCTCTATCGGTCCAGACCGTGCTCAGACTATCGTACGTAAATAAATTCACACTAAACAATAATAAATGGCTCAGAAACCAAGCATACCAAAGGGTACGAGAGATTTCGGACCTTTGGAAATGGCTAAACGAAATTATATCTTCGACACCATAAAGAGTGTTTACGCTCTTTATGGTTTCCTACAGATAGAAACTCCAGCCATGGAAACCCTGCAGACTCTTATGGGTAAATATGGCGAAGAGGGAGACAAACTACTCTTCAAGATTCTTAACTCTGGCGACTTCTTGTCAAAGGTAAGTGAGGAAGAGCTTCAGGAGCATAACCCACTACGCCTTGCTGCACGATTGTGTGAGAAGGGATTACGTTACGACCTCACCGTACCTTTTGCACGTTATGTCGTTATGCATCGCGACGAACTTCAGTTGCCTTTCAAGCGTTATCAGATTCAGCCAGTATGGCGTGCTGATCGTCCTCAGAAGGGTCGCTATCGTGAGTTCTATCAGTGTGATGCTGATGTTGTAGGTTCAGATTCTCTTATTAATGAGGTTGAGCTTATGCAGATTGTTGATACTGTGTTCACACGCTTTGGTGTTCGCGTATGTATCAAGATCAATAACCGAAAGATTCTTTCAGGTATTGCAGAAACTATTGGAGAAGCAGACAAAATTGTAGACATCACAGTAGCTATTGACAAGCTTGATAAGATTGGTCTCGATAATGTTAACGAAGAATTGCGCAACGATGGCATCAGCGAAGAGGCTATAGCAAAGCTTCAGCCTATCATCTCGCTCTCTGGCACTAACGATGAAAAGCTCAACGTTATTGCAGAGGTGTTGAAAGACAGCGAAATCGGACTCAAGGGAGTTGAGGAAACACGCTTTATTCTTGATACATTGAAATCTTGCGGCTTGAATAATGAGATAGAACTAGATCTCACTTTGGCTCGTGGCCTTAACTATTATACAGGTGCAATCTTCGAGGTTAAAGCTCTTGATGTTCAGATTGGCTCTATCACAGGTGGTGGTCGCTACGACAACCTAACTGGTATCTTTGGTATGCCAGGATTGAGTGGAGTAGGTATCTCATTTGGTGCAGATCGCATCTATGATGTTCTCAACACTCTCGACCTTTATCCAAAAGATGCTGTTAATGCAACTCAGTTGTTGTTCATTAACTTTGGTGACAAGGAGACTGCTTATTGTATGCCAGCAGTTTCCAAGGCTCGTGTTGCAGGCATACGTACAGAGATGTATCCTGATTCTGCAAAGATGAAAAAACAGATGAGCTACGCCAATGCTAAGCATATTCCTTTTGTTGCCCTTGCTGGTGAGAACGAGATGAATGAAGGAAAGTTTACCTTGAAGAACATGGAGACTGGCCAACAAAAGCTTGTTTCTGCAGAAGAGCTCATTGCCGAAGTTTTGGCTTAATTCAATTATATATATAATATGGTGGAGACATAAAAAGCTCCACCATATTTACATTTTTGGCAAAGCCTTTACTATATATTGTATTTAAATAAAACAAACAACAAAAAAACTATTATGAAACTATCGACTATTATCAATTCCTTGCTTCTTTGCGTAGCTGCTATTTTATTTGCTTCGAGTAATAAGCAAACTACTGTATTTATTGTTGGCGATTCAACAGCAGCCAATAAGTCTCATCCAGAAACTAATCCTGAGCGTGGTTGGGGAATGGCATTACAAGGATTCTTTGATTCTAAGATTCGTGTAGACAATCATGCTTTGAATGGTCGTTCTTCGAAGAGTTTTATAGGTGAAGGCCATTGGGCAAAAGTGCTCGGCCTCATCAAACCTGGCGACTATGTAATAATTCAGTTTGGTCACAACGATGAAAAGAAGAAAGCAGATAGATATACAGAGCCAGGCACAACCTTTGATGCAACTCTCGCTCGTTACGTTACCGAAACACGTGAAAAAGGAGGTATTCCTGTATTAATGAACTCTGTAGTTCGTCGCAATTTCTTCCGCAAGTCTGACAATGGCATTGATGATGAATCTCTGCGCAATACTGTATATACAGACGAGAAAATCAATTCCGATACACTTATAGATACTCATGGAGCTTATCTTTTATCACCACGAAATGTTGCTAAAAAGATGAATGTACCATTCGTAGATGCTAACAAGATTACTCACGACTATGAGCAGTCGCTTGGCATTATAGGTTCTCGTAAACTTCACATGTGGTTCAAGCCTGGTGAAATAGCTTCTATTCCTAAGGGACGTCAAGACAATACACATTATAATATATATGGTGCTCACAATGTTGCTTCACTCCTTGTTGATGCTTTAGCTAAGGAAGTGCCAGCATTTAAGAAGCATGTGCGCCATTATGACTTTGTTGTCTCTAAGCGTGGCTTTGGCAACTATATGTCATTGCAAAAAGCTATCGACGAAGCTCCTTTAGGTAAAACCACTCGCATCTATATTCTTGATGGTAAATGGGATAAGTCGAAGATTGATACCAAAGGCAAGAAGATTCGTTTTGACTTATACCCTGGAGCCGAACTTAAAAAGAGTAAATAGTAGTTTGCTCATAAACACAAACGATGCTTAATATATCTGCAAGTCTTAACTAAATGTTGTTAAAGACTTGCAGAAATATCAAGTTTTTCTTCTTCTTCTCATCAAAAATAGGTATTTTTGTAAGTGATAAATACATCATGATGTATAATATCAATATAATAATACAATAACCTAACATAAATTTTTATAACTATGAAGAAGAAATTCATTTGTACCGTTTGCGGCTACGTTTATGAAGGAACCGAGGCTCCTGAAGTATGTCCATTGTGTAAAGCTCCACGTAGCAAGTTCAAAGAGATAACAGATCCTTCTGATGCTCCTGAGTTTGCAACTGTTCACACTCTTGGCGCTGCTCGCAATGAGGATGCTACTCCAGAGATGATAAAGGATCTTGAGGCTCACTTCAATGGAGAATGTTGTGAGGTTGGTATGTATCTTGCAATGTCTCGTCAGGCAGATCGCGAAGGATATCCAGAAGTTGCAGAGGCTTTCAAGCGTTATGCTTTTGAAGAAGCTGAGCACGCAAGTAAGTTTGCTGAATTGCTCGGTGATGTATTGAAAGATACTAAGAGTAATCTTGCTGCACGTATCGAGGCAGAGCGTGGTGCTTGTGAAGACAAGTTCCGTATTGCTAAGAATGCTAAGGCTGCAGGCATGGATGCAACTCATGATACAGTTCATGAAATGGCTAAAGACGAAGCCCGTCATTGTGCAGGCTTTATCGGTCTTTACAAAAGATATTTTGGTGAGTAATTTATTCGAGCCAAAAAACATTCCAGCATAATAAAGCGACCAGTTGTAGTGATACAACTGGTCGCTGTCTTTTTTATTCCTCAATAATACCTGCTTCCATCCATTGTTTTGCAAGTGTTGTTGCATCTTCAAGGGCTGTGGCATTATCGATATCGTATTCTTCGGTAAGCATTGTTGCCATAGACTCAGGAGTAAAAGAGTCTTCACCAATTTTATCCCAAAGATAAGCAGAACTCTCGTTCATAGCTATGATACTGCTGAAGTCGATATTCTCTTTGCCTTCTGCAACTATTATATTCTCTCCACATACTTGTCTAAGTACGAAACCTGATTTCTTTTTCATGTTCAATATGGTTTAGTTTTGATATTTCTATTTAGTATTACAAGTTTGTTATCTCTAAACAAACACCTTACGATATATGAATAGCAGATAGCGGCGAATAGGGTAGAGCCTGGTCCAAATAGCCGAATACATCTTCCACTTTCTGCTGTCTATGCTATCTAGAGTTTTTCGTCCTTTGCGATAGAAACCTACAGCTAATGCTTTCACATCTTCCTGTCGGCAAGTTTCGTTATTGACATTACCATCACCACGCAACGTAACGATGTTGTTCTTAGTGTCTATATCAATAATTCTGTGCAATACATAAAAGTCTTTTCTAACTTCTGCTAATACAGGGTCGCCAACTCTCAGAGCTTTTGGCTTTGCAAGCAATGCTTTGTCGCGATTATCTTCCAAGAATGGGCGCATAGAGAAACCACGAAGTTGAATTGTGCAGGTATGTCCCTCTTCTACAAGCTTCACTACCTCTGGCAGAAAATCAGCATTAGTAAACTGAAGTTCTTTTATTTTGATATTGCTTTGTTGCATATTATAGCCGCTTCTTTATTAGGCAGGCAATGAAGGGTGTATATGCCTGTTGTTTCTACTATTTTAGTTACTATGTTGCAAAGGTTGTTGAAGATAGTACTATCCCATTTCATTGTCGAGCATGCTGGTAATACATTACCAAAAGCTTCGATAGGTGAATTCTTTTCAACACTATTCTCCAACGCTCTGTTTATATGAACAATAGCACCAAGATCTGCTTTTACATCCCTATAGCAAGGAGTCTTTCCACTCCATGGACCACCATATATATATGGTTTGCCATCAATGATTCTTATAATAGGGTTATCATCATTCATTAAATCGCAACCAGGCAGATGCTTTAGCCACAATCCCACATGCGTACTCTTACCAGTTCCGCTCTTAGCCGTAAAAGCATATCCTTTACCATTCTGTCTTACCAACGATGCGTGTATAAGTGCTGTATCTTTAAAACTTCCGGCAAAAGCATAAGCCAACATCAATGCATTGTTCAGTCCAAACTGTCGCATGCTATTGTTACCATTCAACGCACATCTACATTTATCGAAGGTACTATTTGTGATAAGCAAGCAACATGAATAGCCGTCTATATTCTTGATGATAAACTGATAGCCACCATCATCAATCTTATCAACGATAGTATCACCATTGCCAGTATCGAAAACCCTTATACGCTCGCGTCTTGTTTTATCAACAGGTCGAATATTGTCATCTACCAGCATATCGATAAACAAGTCATCACCCACGCCGCCTTCCTTTTCTATTCTGAAAGGCTTCATCGATGGCAACAACTCCATATTGTTGATATCCGACTCTGCAAACGTGAGTCGAAGGTTATGTTCTGCTATACGGTAAAAGAAGGTAGCTGTGTCCGTCTTAAGTGTCATTATTCTCCCTGTACTTTCTGTTCCTTCTTAGCAGCTTTCTGCTCTTGTTTTGCAGCTTTCTTCTCTGCTTTTTTAACTTGCCTTGGTGTAAGATTCTTCGACTTAGAAGAGTCTACATATACAGTTTCTTCGTCAAATTCAACTGGAGTATACTTAAAGTCACTAACGCTCAAGTATTTGATATCATATTTTCCTTTAACAAGATATTTATTTCTTAGTTTCAAGAATTTCTCTTCAGCTTTCTTCTTTGTATTGGCAAATCCTGTTACGCATGTAGGAGCATTCAATCCTTTAGCCTTCAGATAGTCACGTAGCTGGTACGAATATGAATCACGACCATACAAGAATTTAGTCTTTGAGTCTACCCAAGCATCATCAAGTAATTGAATTTCAGCAAAATATACAGTAGAATCGTTGAATGAAGTGGCAAAGCCATACAAATAAGTAGGCTGTTTCTCATTCTTTGCTTCCATTGACATGATGCTGAGAAACAGCATTGCCAACAACATTATTTTTTTCTTCATATTTGTATATATGTGTTTATAAGTGCATTTTATCTTGCAAAATTAGTAATTAATTCTTAGGCTCCCAAATATTTCGCCATGCATCTTGTGAAACTTTATTAAATAAATATTTTGTTGGTTAAAATATTGGTTGTACCTTTGCATACACTTTAACACACATCTTTTTTATTGCGCAAGTATAAATGGTATAAGCGTAAAAGAGCAAAGGGTAAAAAGTAAAAGATTACAAGGATAAAATAACACAAAGAATATTTGTTCAATAGTAATTAGTTATGGTACAAACATTTGATTTCAAGCCAAGATTGTTGCATTGCTTGAAAAACTACAATCGTAAAACATTTGTTGCCGACCTTATGGCCGGAATTATCGTGGGCATCGTTGCTCTGCCTTTGGCTATTGCCTTTGGTATTGCTTCTGGTGTTACCCCCGAGAAGGGTATCATCACAGCCATCGTTGCAGGCTTCGTGATCTCAGCTCTTGGAGGTAGCAAAGTTCAGATTGGCGGTCCTACTGGTGCTTTCATTATCATCATCTATGGCATCATCCAGCAATATGGCATGGAGGGTCTTACAATTGCAACTCTTATGGCAGGTGTATTCCTCATCCTTTTTGGATTCTTGCATCTTGGCACCATCATCAAGTTCATACCATATCCTATAGTCGTAGGTTTCACAAGCGGTATTGCTGTTACCATTTTTACAACTCAGGTAAAAGACCTCTTTGGCTTGAATATTGCCTCAGTACCTTCTGACTTCATCGAAAAGTGGATATGTTATTTCAATAATTTCTCAACTGTCGATCTATGGAGTTCTGTTATAGGTATCGTGAGTGTAGTAATCATTATGCTAACACCAAAAGTGAGCAAAAAGATTCCTGGTTCGCTCGTAGCAATCATCGTGATGACAGTAGCAGCATTGCTTCTTAAGCAATTTGCAGGTGTAGAGAGTATCGAAACTATTGGTGACCGATTTGCTATCAGCAATTCACTTCCAGAGGCCACAGTTCCAGCACTCTCATGGGAAACAATCAAGAACCTTGTATCTCCTGCTATCACAATTGCCATCTTGGGAGCTATTGAGAGCTTGCTTTCTGCTGCCGTAGCTGATGGTGTTATTGGCGACCATCATAATTCTAACACAGAGCTTATTGCTCAGGGTGTAGCCAACCTTGCTTCACCTATCTTTGGTGGTATCCCTGCTACAGGAGCTATTGCCCGCACTATGACAAACATCAACAATGGTGGTCGCACACCTATCGCAGGTATTGTGCATGCTGTTGTGTTGTTGCTTATATTCCTATTCCTCATGCCTTTAGCCAAGTATATTCCAATGGCATGTTTGGCAGGTGTGCTCGTTGTAGTTAGCTATGGTATGTCAGGCTGGCGTTCGTTCCTTGCTTTGATGAAGAATCCAAAGAGCGATGTCACAGTATTGCTCATAACCTTCTTCCTTACTATCATCTTCGATCTCACCATTGCTATAGAGGTTGGTCTCATCATCGCATGTTTGCTCTTCATGCGCCGTATGTCAGAAACTACAGATGTTCATGTCATCTCTAATGAGATTAATCCAGACGATGAAGATAGCGATATGCATCTTGGCAACATAGAGCATCTCACTATTCCTAAGGGTGTTGAAGTATACGAAATCAATGGTCCTTACTTCTTTGGTGCCGGTAACCGTTTCGAGGAGATTATGGCAACTCTTGGCGACCGACCACAAGTACGAATCATCCGTATGCGTAAAGTTCCATTTGTTGACTCAACAGGTATCCACAACCTTACTAACCTTTGTGAGATGAGCCAGAAGGAAGGTATACAGATTGTTCTTTCTGGTGTAACCGAGAAAGTTCACTCTCAGCTCAACAAAGCAGGTTTCTATGATATTGTAGGCCAAGACAATATCTGTAGCCATATTGACATTGCTCTTGATAGAGCTAAAGAGATTATCAATGCATAATAGTATTATAGAATAATCGCATAAAAAACAAGAAAGTCCGACATTAACAGGTTTGAATCTGTTTTTGTCGGACTTCCTTTTTTATTTGATATTTATCTTAAGCCAAGACTTAATCCTATTAAGTCTTCTTTAAGTTTATTGTTTATTCTTCGTTCAAAGGTACAGCGAAGTAACCCTTCTTACCAGTAGGATAGATACCCTGGATGTAGAGAACAGGATCCTTGCTTGTAGATGCTGCCTTTACAATCTTCTGCAAATCATCGATAGTCTTCACAGTTTCATCGTTGATACGCTGAATGATGAAGCCACGAGAGATGTTAGCATTCTGTAGCGCACCCTTGTTAACCTTCATAACCTCAAGACCGTAGTTGATGTTGAGCTGCTTCTTCTGCTCGTTTGTAATCTCGCGGAAGTTGCCACCAAGTACATCCAAGTCAGCAGGCTTAACAACAGCTGTCGTACCCTGTTCGTTCTTCAATGTAACGGTCTTTGTAGTCTTCTTCTTATCGCGCATATATGTTATAGAAAGCTTGTCGCCAGGGCGCTTGCTTGCCATAACTTCTTGAAGTTCTGCCATCTTGGTAACGTTCTTTCCGTCAACTGCTACAATAACATCACCTTCCTTAAGACCTGCAGAAGCACCAGCACCATCGTCTTGAACCTTAGCAACATATACACCTTCGTTTGTACCAAGGTCAACATCCTTGCCCTTTTCTTTCTGGTCGTTGATGTAGTTCAATACATCGCCACCCTGTATACCGAGCAAAGCACGCTGCACGCTACCATACTTCTTCAAGTCATCAACAACCTTGTTCATGATAGTTGTAGGAATGGCAAAACCATAGCCGCTATATGAACCAGTAGGAGAGTAGAGCATAGCGTTGATACCTACCAACTGACCTTCTGTATTTACGAGAGCACCACCTGAGTTACCCTGATTTATAGCAGCATCAGTCTGAATGAAGCTTTCCAAACCATTAGCACCAAGCGAACGAGCCTTTGCACTAACGATACCTGCAGTCACGGTGTTATTCAAACCAAATGGGTTACCTACGGCAATCACCCATTGACCAACCTTCAACTTATCAGAATCGCCAATAGGTAGAGCAGGGAGATTCTTGCCATCAATCTTTATAAGGGCAAGGTCGGTAGTCTTGTCGGTACCAATAATACGAGCAGAAAATTCGCGGTTATCATTTAGAGTTACTGTCAATTCGTCAGCACCTTCTACCACGTGGTTGTTTGTTACGATATAACCATCTGTGCTAATGATAACACCCGAACCTTGAGCTTCTTTCTTAGGAGTCTGCACCTGGCGCTTACGTGTGCCACCACCTTGTGGATTACCAAAGAATCCGAATGGATCAGAGAAGAAGTCGAATGGATCTGCCTGTACGTCTACAGTCTGTACCTTTGAGTTCTGCACATATTTAATATGTACTACTGCAGGTAATGCCTTTTCTGCTGCATAAGTCAAATCTACAGGCTGACCAGCAATCTGTGTTGCAGGACTTGCTGCTTCAACCTTAATAAAAGAGCCTGCCGATAGAGCCAATGAAGCTACACATACTCCTGCAAGCAAATAGTTTGAATACTTTTTCATATCTTCAATGTTTTTTGGTTTTACATATTTATTATCTCTGTCATATTTAGCATATCGGAAAACCGTATTAAGTTAAATCCAATCGTGCTTTATATGATTTTGCATGCAAATATAGAAGCAAAAATCGTAATTGTGTCAAAAAGTCATAGATGTTTATCTGAATTTAACATTTCGATTTAACGTATTAACGGCTCTTAATCTGCACGCTATAGTATTTAATAGAAATTAGATATTCTGTATTCTTTTATTATGTTTAAGAAAAATAAATGTTGCTATAGTATATGATTAAGCGATATTTTTGTTAACTTTGCACTTTGTAAGGCAGCGGTCAGGCTTTGTCGCTGGCATCCATTAGGGTGCGAGAGGAAAGTCCGGGCAGCATAGGGGCTCCACTTCCGAAAATAGAAGCTATTGGTGACAGTAGGCTAAGGTAGAAGAAAATAACCGCCTATCTTTCATGGTAGGTAAGGGTGAGAAGGTGGTGTAAGAGACCACCAGCCAATGGGTGACCATTTGGGCTGTATCTGCTGGAGGCTGCAAGTTCATGTATACCATCGTTGGAGGGTTCCCGCCCGATACACCCTTTGAGGAGTAACGATGGAGGGTAGAACGCTTGAGTTGCAGGGCGACTTGCAAACTAGATAGATGACAGAGCACCTGCGTTCTTGCAACGTAGGAAACAGAACCCGGCTTACGTGACCGCTGCCTTGCTTTTTATATTTTGAGATCAATAATCATAGTTTGCTCTCATATTTATTAATTTGACCATTTAATATCCTAAACATTATGAAACCAATTGAAGAAGAAAGTTACCAGATGTATATTCTTAGAAAGATAAGTCGCCATGACATAACTCCAGATTTTCCTAAGCTTGATGATTTTGGCATTACTAAATCTGAGATGGAAGACTATCTCTCCGAAAAGCAAGACGTTATGGATATTCCAGGCACCCAAACCCATAGAATGACAGTTTTTGCTGGTATCATATTAGTCAGCATGCTCATCTTCTCTGCCTTCGACCATATCGATACTGCTCTTGGCACTAATGCTTCATTAATAGGTATGGGTGTTGGTGTGGTATTATCGTGTATCTGGTTTTTCATCGTAAAGTTCAGAGTCAACAGCAAGCTCAAGGCTCTATACAATGAGAATGTAGAAAACTATCTTGAAGCAGTAGAAAATTATTAGTCTTTCTTTGTTAATCTTCCCAATTCAGCATTCACCAATAAACATTAAACATATGGATAACTTACCTGATTTTATGAAGTATAAGGACAAGTTCACCGATAGTGGATTTGTCGAGAAAATATCGAGAGTTGCAAAGAGCGCAGGCGCCAAGTTGGTGTATGTGGCTTTAGTTCTTTATTATACTTTGCAAAGCGATAAAGTTTCCCTCAAGGACAAAGCCATCATTATCGGTGCCTTGGGTTATCTTATAAGTCCATTAGACGTTATTCCAGATGCTTTCCCTATAGTTGGTCTTACCGATGACCTTGGTGTGCTCGTCTATGTTTTGCACAAGGTGTGGGGTGATGTGTCAGAAGACATCAAAGCTAAAGCCTACGCAAAGTTGGCTCAATGGTTTGATGACGACGAAATCGAAGAAGCTAAAGACGTTATGAAATAATACATTTATAACATCACATAATAAAAGGATGACAAGGTTGCCCCTGTCATCCTTTTTTTTGATTGTTGCGTTATAGCATGTTTAACATACTATAAATATCTGAACAATATTATTGGAGCACATTATTTATTAATGTAATCCAATATTTGTTCTGCATGAATCTTGGTTTTAATCTCCTTTGGAGTGAAGATTTTCTCAATTATTCCTTCTTCATTCACAAGGTATGTAGTGCGCAAGATTCCAATAGTTCTTCTGCCGCAAGCCACCTTCTCGCCCCAACATCCAAGCTCTTGCAATAGGGTAGTCTCGGTATCGGCAATAAGAGGAAACTGCAATCCTTGAGCATCAGCAAACTTTTTCTGAAGCGCTTGCTTGTCCTTGCTCACACCAATAATCTCGTAGCCAGCTGCAGCAAGCTCTTCTTTATGTGCCTGCAACGAGCAGGCCTCGGCTGTGCATCCGCTTGTGTTAGCCTTTGGATAGCTGTATAATACTATCTTGCGACCACGATAGTCGCTTGCCTTAATCTCACGTCCGTCTTGGTCTATACCAAGAATCTCCGGTATTCTATCTCCGATATTCATAGCTATATTATTTTTGTTTGTTTTAATCCATAAACTTAATCATATCATCGCGTCTTGGCTTAGCCTTTGGTGTTTCTGCAGGATAGCCCAAGGCTATGCAATATAGCAACTTGTATCCCTTAGAGAAAGCCATACGGTCAAGATATGGTTTTGCAGAAGGAGAATCAAGAATCCAACGGGCAGAACTACCTAAGCAGCAAGAGCCTATACCTTTTGCCCAGGCAGCGAGGATGATGTTCTCGCCAAGCAGTCCGCAATCTATTTGTGCCATATCATATTGAGTATCGCAGGCAATGCAGACTACACAAGGAGCATTTACAAAGATATTCTTGAAAACATCGCGTTCAGCAATCTTAGGATTATCCTTTACTACAGCCTGAGTTATAGAGTCGATAAGGACAGGAGAATCGATAACTCTTATTTCGTAAGATTGCAGATTCTGTCCGTTAGGAGCATTGATACCGTATTTCAGAATCTCGTTCAATATCTCACGGCTAATTACCGAATCTTTATAAGCACGAATGCTTCTACGACTCATCATCAAGTCGTTTACCACACTTGCAGTATCTATATCTGCTGTTTGCTGCACCTGTTTGTTCTCGTTGCAAGCTGTCATAGAGAGAGCAGCTGCAATACCTAAAAGAAGTTTTTTCATAATTGTAGAAATTAATAATAACCGATTGCAAATATACAATTTTATTTTTAAATTACTCCAAAATGCATAAGTGCATTCTTTATTCCGTCTTCATCCACACTTGTGGTTACATAGTTGGCATGCGCCTTCACATCGTCGACAGCATTTCCCATTGCCACTCCAATGCCTGCAGCCATGAGCATCGATTTATCGTTGCCACCATCACCAAAAGCCATCGTCTCGCTTATATCGATACCAAGATGCTTGGCTATAGCTCGTATGCCGTTGGCCTTGTCGGCTGTTGCTGATGTTATATCGGTAAATGATGGATACCAACGTGCCGAGATGCAACCAGGAAGCTGGGGTAGAATATCTTTCTCTTGTTCGTCGGTTATGAACGATGTTATCTGCAATATTCCTTGTTCGATAACCTCTTCCAAAGGCACATCAAATTTATTGTATGTCACCTTTAGCATGTCGTATAACACATGGTTCACCATCTCGTTGCGATTATAGATTTGAATATCCTTCTTGCCCACAAAGACGGTTGGAATATTGTTCTTACTGCAATAGTCGACAAAAGCCATTACTTCATGATGAGGAATAAAATCTTCGCGAACGGTGGTATCGCCATAAATACACAAGGCACCTGTAGCGAGAATATAGCCGTCCATAAGGTGCTGTACCTCCGGTATATTATTGAGTAATTGCAGAGGGCGACCTGTAGCAGTAAATATCTTAACTCCTTTGTCGTGAGCCATTTGTAGAGCCTTAATAGTAGACTCCGGTATCTTGTGGGTGTTGAAGCTAACGAGTGTGCCATCAACATCGAAGAATAATGCTTTAATCATAAATTGTGAATCCTTTATATTTAATCCTGAATTTGTTTATTATAAATCTTTAGGGCAGAGAAGGGTAGAGATGTATATCAATCCTGCAAACGTTGAAGCCTGCAAAAAGCCAAATGATACCTGCTATAAAAGCGAGCGATTTTGTTTTCATATATAGAAATCATTATCTATTTTTGCAAAGGTACGAAATAGTATTGATAAGTTAGGAAAATGAAATGGAATTTATTACTATAAACATCAAGAAAATAATAGCAGGACAAAATCTATGTTTGTCCTGCTATTGCTTATTTGTACCTCTAAATATTATTGAGGTTAACTTCTTTCTTTATTCCTCTACAGGCGAAAATTCATCCTTGCCTACAGAGCAGAGCGGACACTCGAAGTCTTCTGGAAGATCTTCAAAAGCTGTACCTGCTGGGATTCCAGCCTCTGGCACTCCTACTGCTGGGTCGTATTCCCAACCACAAACGTCGCATACGTATTTCTTCATAATCAGTTTATTGTTTAATGTGTATTGTTTAATGTTTATTTTATAGCATTGGGTCTAATGTTGCACGAAGGTCGTTTATTCTCATAGCTCCGCTTTGTCTCCACACCACCTCTCCTTTCTTAAAGAGCATCAAGGTTGGAACCGACTGAATGCGGTATGCTGCGAAAGAGCTTCGTTCTTGTCAACATCAAGCTTCAAGATTCTAATCTTGTCGCCAAGTTCTTCCTTTAGCTGTTCCAATACTGGGTGCATCATCTTGCAAGGTCCGCACCATGTTGCGAAGAAATCAACCAATGTAGGTTGTTCGCTATTTATTATTTCAGTAAACTTATCCATATTATTGTTCCTTTCTTTGTTTTCTGATGCAAAGATAGCAAGCAATATGCAGACAGACAAACTATTTTTTCTATGAGAATATAGACATAATCTATTATGGTCAAAAAGTTAACACCTTATATATTTATACCTCCGAATAAATCAATTCTCCATTAATCCGCTCAGATTTCATTACGTATATCCTTTCTATACGGATGGATACTTTAGGCACTTCAATATCAGTAACTTTTTAGTTGATTACTCTCACGAAATGAGGAAAAGCCTCTTCGCCCAATTGTGGTGCATATTCAAAGCCTTCGTAGCTGAAGGCGGTTAATTCATCTGTCGTAAGGAGTTGGTTGTTTAATATAAATCGCACCATAGCTCCACGGCACGACTTTGCCCATACAGCCTGCATCTTCAGTCTGCCATCCTTCTGTCGAACATAGAATTGTGGCTGTATCACTCTCACCTCCTTGCATACTCTCTTCCAATCAAATAGATGTTCATATTCTTCGGTAGAGAGATGAATAAGAATGCCATCATCGGCTTTTACGCTATCTATAAGCACATCAGTAAGTTTGTCTTTCCAAAATTGGTTTATTGGCTTGTCGTTGGTAGCTTCAAGCTTCACGCAATGTTCCATACGATAAGGCACGATGCCATCCATAGGGCGAAGCAAACCATATAGAAAGCAAGTTATCCAAAGGTGCTTTTGTGCATAGTCCAAAGCCTCATCATTGAGAGTGTTAGCCCGCAGATGCTTATAAGCCTGACCATTATAAGCAAGTATGGCTGGTAGCTTGTCGGCAACCATAAAGTTATGATAGCGCTTCCAGTTCTCGGCAGCTATCTTTGTGCTGCAATCCAGTTGCTGAGCAAGCTGCTCAACATCCATCCTTGCCATTTCCGTAGCCAACTTGTCGGCAACAGATTCAAAGAGTGGAGTAGAGCATGGGGCTTTATCAGCCTTATCATACATTATTTTGGCATTTGCTAATAGTATCTGCATGTTTCCTATATCGTTCTAAATTCCTTCAAATATCGTTTTAATTCACTACAAATGTAATTCTTATCTTTTACAATATCCATATTTGTTTTATTAAAATACATTAATGCTCATCAATAATAGCCTATTATGGTTTCATAGATGTAAAAATGATTCGATGATTATTCTCGGTATTTTTGCTCTTTTTTGCAAATAGCTTAAAATCTTGTTCGAAGCTATATTCAAGCGTCATAACAGCTTGTTTACCAGACGTTTGAAACAAACTTCGTTCGATTTATGCTTTCTGTCAAATCTATCTATGCTTTCTATCAAAGATAAATTTGCTTTCTCTCAAATCTAACTTTGCTTACTGACAAATGAAAAAATATTTCAAATCTCCTTTGAAATATAAAACTATTATATTACCTTTGTAGTTAACAATTGAGACTAAGCTTAAAAAACGAATATAATCATGATAAAATACAAATTACTTAAGACGAAACTGACTGGAGATGTATATGCACAACAAGTTGAATCACATCCATTTAGTTCAAAAGATCTTAGAGATAAGTTGAAGAAGGAATATGGCTCTATTGCTATAGCTGTTTTGGACGACACATTCAGCATTATTACCGAAGAGTTGGGCGAAGGCAAAACCGTCTCGCTCGACGAATTTGGCTCGTTCTCAATTCGACTTGGAATAACCAAAAAGGCTGTAAAGGATTTCAAAGAGGTAAATACACAGGATATAAAGATTAAGGGAATAAGATTTAAGCCTTCGAAGGTGCTTAAACGCAAATTATATAGTCAGGAAATACACCTACAAAAAGGAGATACAAAAAGACGTAAGAATACAACCGACGACCGTTGGGTGGCATTATATAATTACATACTTGAGCAAATGAACACCTATGGGAAACCACGCGAAGACATCGTCATCACAACAACTTTATACCGTCAGCTCACAAACTGCACCGACTATGCTGCACGAAAAGAGCTCGCTCAATTCTGCCAAGAAGGTTCGCTACATAGAATTCCTACAGGCAAAACATTATTATATACGTTGGCGATATAATATTTAATATTATTATTACTATATCGATAGGGCAGACAAAAATATAAACTAATATAATTTTGTCTGCCCTAGTCATAGAGTTCTTGTTACCATAAAATTATTTCATGTGAGTACAAATATTATGGCAACTATATTAATAACTCGTATTCTGTTTTAATTTCTTATTTAAATCCAAACATCTTTGTGGTATTGGGAATACTGTTGTAAACCCAGTAAATTCGTTTTCTAAAGGCGTCCTTTGGTCGTATGCCTTGGTATATTTACCAAAACGAATTAAATCTTGACGTCTCCAACCTTCCCATACCAATTCCAGCAGACGCTCTTTTAGTATGTTGTCTAAATTGGCTTCCACATGAGGCATTCCTACTCTGTCTCTTATGGCGTTCAATTCTTTTGAACCATCTTCTCCATTTCGAACTTTAGCCTCTGCTTCCATCAATAGGGCATCGGCATATCTGAATAGCACTATATCGTTGTCAACTTGTTTGCCGTCTGAATAAGCGGTTCTGTCAACTTCGTATTTACCTACACGGGCTCCAGCCGTTTGTTTATACGGACTATCACTTAGATTCAGCTTCAATTCCATTGGCATATATACCAAAGGCTTGCCGTTGTCTAAATATATCTTCTTGCCGTCAACAAACACGGTATCGGCATAGAAGTTTGTCTTGAATCTATTGTCAACATGGTTAGTTCCGTAACCGAAAGCCTTGACGGTTGAGACCGTTGCACATGTTCCATTTTCGGAAGAACCACCATAAGCCCCACCATGTTTGTAGTGGCGCGAGCGGAACAGATAGTGGTATTCGTTCAAATATAAGTTCTTATCCAAAGGGATGGTGAAAATATTCTCCTTAGAACTTTCATTGTGAACAGCGAAGTTTGAGGCGTAATCGCTTTCCAACTCATAGCCTTCTTGCCGCAGTTGCTCACAATACCAAATGCAGGTATTCCAAGCGTTCATCTTCTCTCCATTCACAATAAAGTAGATGTTATTGCCATCCTGGCGCTTGCCGTCTGTCCAGTTGTCATCAGAATATATTTCTGCATTAAGTGCCAATTTTGCAAGCAAGAAGTTGACTACAGGTTGTGTCACTCGTCCGTAATAGTCTCCCTGTTTGTTGGAATGCTCATCGTCAAGTTGTGGTAACACATCTTGCAATTCATCAAAAATAAATTTAAACACCTCACTTCTTTCGCTTTGCGTTACTTGCTCCAATTTCACATCGTATGACGTCACGATAGGAACGCGTCCGAACATATCCATCGCATAATAGTAGAATAAGGCTCGTACAGCTCTCACCTCTGCCGTGAAAGCTATAATCTGCTCTGGTGAAAGCAGACTCTTATGGCTATCAATGACAGAAAGCGACTGGTTGGATATAACTATTACCTTGAAGAGGTATTTCCATACATTATATAAGTTTATATCATTGGCATTCCACTTATGTTGATACAGATTCTCCCACAAACCGCCATCATACCAGTCTCCTCCACGAATTGGAATCATCGCCTCATCGGTAGTTACAGTATTGTAGTCGTAAATACCACGACAAGTTCCTTGAAGACCTTCAGACTCCTGGTTGCTACCTATGTAGTTGTATAAGGAAGCTACAGCATTTTTGTATATATTATCTGCATTGTTGTAGATGGCCTCCAGGTCAATCTGATCTTTAGGATGTTCATCTAAACAGCCATAGAAGCAAAGCGTTAACGCTACTACCAATATGTATTTAATAATCGTCTTCATGCTTTTTTAGTTTTAAAATTGTACACTCAGTCCCAATGAGTAAGTACGATATAATGGATAATTACGCTTGTCATCAATACCCATCGTGCTGTTAACAACATAGCTGTTAATCATAGGGGTCAAACCTTTATAGCCCGTGATTGTTCCAAGGTTGCTGATGTTGCATGATACACGCAAGGAACGTACAATATTGCTCTTCAAAGGCACATTATATCCTAATGTCAAGTGCTCAAAGTTCAGATAATCGCCCTTTTCGAGCCAATAGTCTGATACTCTCTGGTCTACAATATTCTTCTGTGGGGCATCCTTTAATACATTGTAAGCAGGGAAGGAAGCCATACTCGTATAGGCTAATCCCGTTCCATTGAATATCTTGTGTCCGAATGCTCCATTCATCTGTATGGCGATATAGAAATTCTTGTATCTGAAACTGATGTTTGAACCAAGAATTACTTTTGGTGTGGCTTGTCCAGCTATGTATCTGTCGCCACCATCGCTCAAATCAACATTGCCGTTATGATCGAGATCCTCTATGTCATAAAAATATCTGCCGTTATCACCTTTAACAAGTCCTTTACAATGTGGAAGGTAGAATACACCAAGTGGTTGACCTACAATCTGGTAAACCACATTGTTGTCGCCACCATTCTGACCAGCACCATTCAATGAGCCAATGGCAGTAACGTTCGCGGCCGACATACTCATTCCCTTATATTCTCCACTTAGCGAGATAAGTTTGTTGCTTTGAAACGACAGATTCATATTAATGTTAAGATCCATATCCTTCTTGCTTATTGGCTGCACAGACATGCCCAACTCAAATCCTCGGTTAGACATGGAACCGATGTTTGCCAATAATGTGTTGTAGGCAAATGGCGGAACAGGAACCTCATAGGCATAGAGCATATCGGTAGTCTTGGAATAGTAATACTCTGCTGTAAGCATAAGCCTGTTGGCAAAGAATCCAATGTCAGCACCTATATTAAATGTTGTCTTCGTTTCCCACTTCAAATCAGGGTTGTTGTTTCTTACCATGCCAAGGGTTACAGTTGGTGAACTCTTGACAGGAACAATACCCGTTTGCCTGACGGTATTCATAGTCGTATATGCAGAGATACCTCCAAGATTGCCTGCCTGTCCCACGCCAGTACGTAGTTTTAACATAGATAGCGGCTGTACGTTGTTGAGAAACTTCTCCTTTTTCAAATCCCAAGTGAATGATACAGAAGGGAAGAATCCCCATGTATTGTTGTCACCTACCATTGATGATCCGTCACCACGTGCATTTACCGCTAAGGTATATCTGTCAAGCAGATTATAAGTAATGCTTCCCATTACAGAAGCCAATGACTGGTCTTCGTATGTGCTTTCAGTACCGCCGTATGGACGGGCTGCAGTAGCCCCAAGATTATCGTAATGAAAATCGTTTGTCGGTATGCCCTTTGCATATACCCAGAAACCTGTTTTTCTCAGCTTGCGGTATTCGCTGCTTATTACTGCCGAGAGCTTATGAATGCCGAAATCCTTGTTGAAATCAAGAGATACATTGCCAAGCCATTCCTCTTTCTTGAACTCGCCACGATACACGTTGCCTTGTGCCCAAACCAATGTCGGACAGAATTGTCCGTTCTCGGTAGAGCCATATAGGTAAGAACCGAAGGTGGAAACATGCCAGTTTGTATTGAAATCGTATCTAAGTTTTATATGTGTATCAAAGTTCAAATCCTTAGAGTCATTTTTCTCTTCAAGCAATATTCCAGGTGGGTTGATATACGTTGCAGATTCGTTTTTCACCCAGTTTCCATACTCGTCAGTTCCTGCAGGGAATGTTGGATTCTGACATGCTGCAGAATAGAACAACATCTGTGTATCAAAGATATCATGATTCTTGAACGATGAGCCAAATACTCCGAAATCTCCTGTTAGTCTGTCGTTGAAGGCTTTCTGGGTCACGTCAACTTTTGCAACAAAAACTCCATAATCCTTTTTCTTGATGATTGTGTTGTGATCCATGAAGCCGAATGAGGCACGATAGTTAGACTGAGGTGTGCCACCACTAAATGCAAGATAGTGATTGTTTACAAGACCTGTACGTGTGATTACATTATAAGAATCTGTATTGAATCCACCATTATTACAATAGATACCCAAAGCCTTTGCTGTAGCAACATATTCGGCAGCGTTGAGCATTTCAAGGTGTTTGTACATTCGCTCAAAGCCAACATTACCTTCATAGGATATCTGAAAACCACGTCCAGTTCCTTTTTTCGTTTTGACTTCAATCACACCAGACGCTCCACGTGAACCATACATGGCTGTCTCTGCAGCATTCTTCAATATACGAAAGCTCTCGATGTCAGCAGGATAGATTGTGGATAAGGTAAGTACGTCAGAAGTGACACCATCAATCAGCACTAAAGGGTCATTGCCACCGATGATAGAGGTTGTACCACGCACTCGCACACTATTGAGCATAGCCATGCGATCCAAACCATTGGATGTCACGTTGACACCTGCCGCCTGACCACTCAACACATCAAGGGCGTTGTTGACAGCACCCTTGTTGGAATGATTTCCAACTATCTTTATAATATTACTTCCGTTGTCAATGGAATCTTTCCGTTCTGCCGGATCTTGCTTTTGTGCATGAGCCAAAGAACTGCAAAAGAGCGCAATGATAAGTAAGGTAATGTCTTTTTTGCTCTTTGCCATTTTCTATTTCTATTACTTAGATTATGGATAGTTTCTTATTAGCAAAGATAAAGCATAATTTATATATAAACTAAAATAATTACGCATTATTAACAATAATAGTTAATTCATCAATTGTTGCATCGAATCCGATGCTTATTCTATAATTATATACAACTAAGTTATGATAATTGCAAAACCTCTTTAAGTTCAATTTTTATAGGTGTTTTTGAATCCAAGCCATTAGTACAGCTACAGCATATTGCTGTTCTTCTCTTGTCAATTGTCTTCCTGCAGGTATATGATGCCATTTGGAGAAGCATCCTCGGCAACAGCACCCCGTAGCATGTTGAGCAACAAATATTGGATGCCCTTTCATAGGAGTCTGTTTACCATCATTTGGAATAACAGCAGGAGCAAGTCGCTTGGCTACAAAATCCTCGGCATGTTTACGAATTGTTGTCAATCCCTTTTCTGCAATATATTCCTTATCCCTTACAGAAAGATTAAATCGGCTACGAAAGTTAGACTTTGAAAGCCTATCGAACAAGTCTGTGAAGTCGTAGTCTTTCATCCCTGATGGTGCATACTCTTGGTTACCTTTTGAGCCAACGCTCTTTTCACATTCCTCGTCCTCTTCAGGAAACAAATTTAATTCTACGTATTTCATACGTCTAAATGATTTCTTTGAGCGTCAATTATTACAAACTTGAAAATCTATTGTTACTTCTTTTGATGCCATATATTAATATTCATCCAATATCTCTTTGGCCTTTTTCTTTTTCGC
>OQVQ01000167.1_pt1 | contig 31160 bp, 25 predicted proteins | sample 1691491 | NCBI WGS metagenome assembly OQVQ01 (sample SAMN03418252, study PRJEB22391) | human gut metagenome | biome: human-gut; feature: organic feature; material: feces | host: Homo sapiens | place: Tanzania | collected 2013-01
AGGACGTAGATGCGCACAAGAGAGTATAGATATTATAATAATGAAAAACAATTATAATTATCTATTCATTATCAAAATAATTTTGATTACCTACTTATAGTTTTATTTACAGGTCTTTGCCGATGTCGCGTCTGAAGTATTTATCGGTAAAGATAATCTTCTGAGCCTCATCGAATGACTTTCTGAGAGCCTCATCCTTATCCTTTCCGTAGGAACTAACAGCGATAACGCGTCCGCCATTTGTCACTACCTGACCGTCTTTGAGCGCTGTTCCGGAATGGAATACTATGCTTCCATCGACATTTTCGATGCCTGTGATAGGATAACCTTTCTTGTAATCCTGTGGATAACCGCCACTTACGAGCATTACGCACACTGCGGCACGCTCATCAAACTCAATCTTTCTCTCGTCGAGATTGCCTTCTGCGACGCCTTCAAAGAGGTCAACGATGTCACTCTTGAGACGAAGCATCACGCTCTCTGTCTCTGGATCACCCATACGGCAATTATATTCTATCACCATTGGTTCACCCTTCACATTGATAAGGCCGAAGAAGATGAATCCCTTATAGTCGATATTCTCCTCAGCAAGTCCTTCCACTGTAGGACGGATGATGCGGTCTTCCACCTTCTTCATCCACTCTTTAGTAGCGAAAGGTACAGGTGTTACGCTGCCCATACCGCCAGTATTGAGACCTGTATCGCCTTCTCCGATGCGCTTATAGTCCTTTGCTTCTGGAAGAATCTTATAGTTCTTGCCGTCTGTAAGCACAAAGACAGAGCACTCAATGCCTGAGAGGAACTCCTCGATAACTACGCGACTGGAAGCGTTTCCAAACATACCTCCGAGCATTTCCTTCAGTTCCTTCTTAGCTTCTTCGAGGGTGTCGAGGATGAGAACGCCCTTACCAGCGCAGAGTCCGTCTGCCTTGAGGACGTAAGGTGCCTCCAGTGTCTCAAGGAATTTCAGTCCTTCCTCCAGATGCTCACCGTCGAAGGTCTCATAAGCAGCTGTAGGGATGCTGTGACGCTTCATGAAAGCTTTGGCAAAATCTTTGGAACCTTCCAGCACGGCGCCTACCTTTGACGGACCGATAACAGGGACAGAGCATGTGCGAGCATCATTCTTCAGGTCATCATAAATGCCTTTCACGAGCGGATCCTCAGGACCTACCACTACCATATCCACTTTATTATCAGCAATAAAACACTTAATTGCCTCAAAGTCATCAGCCTTCATTGCCACGTTCTCGCCGCAATCAGCCGTTCCTGCATTACCGGGAGCAATGAAAAGATTGTCACATTTCGGACTTTGAGCTATCTTCCAAGCGAGAGCATGCTCACGTCCACCGCTTCCAAGTAATAAAATCTTTGCCATAATCTAATTGAGTTTGTTGTTTTTATATATAGAACCAAGTTTCTGAAAACGACCATTTTGCCACATCACCGGCAGTCTTTCTGACTCTTGAAATGCAATGACTGACTGCAAGCCAGACACTGTTCAAGCTCATGTTTCCCCCGATGATGTGACAAAAGTCAGAATCCGAAAATCGAATTTTCAGATTTATTTCTTGCCGATAGGCTTGAGATAATCCTCGAAGTAGCGTGTGATTCTCTCGTGGAGGTGTACGCTCTTGTGTCCTGCCATGTTGTGACCTTCACCTGGATAAGCGAAGAAATCAGGCTGAGTGCCAGCCTCGCTACAAGCATTGAGGAACATCAGCGCATGCTGTGGCACCACGGTAGGGTCATTCATACCAATGATAATCTGGAGACGTCCCTTGAGATTCTTAGCCTTATCGAGCAGAGAGGTCTGCTTATATCCTTCTGGGTTTGTCTGAGGAGTATCCATATAGCGCTCGCCATACATCACCTCATACCATTTCCAGTCGATTACAGGACCGCCAGCAACGCCTACCTTGAAGACGTCAGGATAGTTTGTCATCAGAGAGATTGTCATGAATCCGCCGAAGCTCCATCCATGCACGCCGAGTCTATCTGCATCTACGTAAGGGAGAGTCTTGAGGAAGTTGACGCCACACATCTGGTCTTTCATCTCTTCCTGACCGAGGTGACGGAATGTAGCCTGCTCAAACTCCTTACCACGGTTTTCTGATCCGCGGTTGTCCACGATGAATACGATGTAGCCCTTCTGAGCCATGTAAGTCTCCCAAGAGCGTGAAGCCCAATGCCAAGAGGCATCTACATTGTGTGCATGAGGACCTCCATATACGTAAACCACTGTAGGGTACTTCTTTGTCTCATCGAAATCAGCAGGGCGAACCAAGCGATAGTAGAGGTCTGTCACGCCATCAGCAGCCTTGATAGTGCCGCTAAGGAACTGTGGTATCTTGTATCCCTTCCAAGGGTCAGCAGCAGTGAGGATATTCCAAGACTTCTTAGTCTGGGTATTGGTGAGCTCCATGTTGTGTGGAACAGTAGGCTCGGTGTAGTTATCTACGAAATAAAGTCCTGAAGCAGAGAGGGAAGCATTGTGTACGCCACGTCCGTTGTCGAGGAGAGTGCGCTTGCCTGTCTCAATGTTTACTGCATAGACATTCATCTGAAGAGGATTAGCCTCATTGCTAAGGATAATCACAGACTTTGTCTTCTTGCAGAAACCGAAGATTTCTCTTACTACAAACTGCCCCTTAGTAATCTGCTTGAGCATCTTGCCTTCGGTGTTCATGAGATAGAGGTGCATATATCCGTCCTTCTGGCTCCAGAGGATAAACTTGCTGTTGTCCCATGGGAGGAAAGAAATAGGATGCTGTGGCTCTACATATTTCTTGTCGCTCTCTTCGTAGAGTGTGCGCATTTTCTCACCCGTAGTAGCTGAATACTGGTCGAGAGTAGCGTGGTTCTGGTCGCGGTTCACCTCAAAGAGATAGATTGACTTGCCGTCAGGAGCCCACTCTATGTTAGTGAAATAGCGGTCAGTAGGGTCACCTACCTTGAGATAAATAGGCTTTGCGTCAGCACCAGCATTGATGTCATACACTCCTACTGTCACCTTGTGGCTTTTCATGCCTGCCATAGGATATTTATCTGGAGCATACTGAGCGCAGCGCTGGAAGAGGTCCACCTGTGGATAGTCTGTCACCATGCTCTGGTCCATGCGGTAGAAGGCAATCTTCTGTCCGTCAGGTGACCAGTAAGTGCCTTTCTTTATGCCAAATTCATCGCGGTGAACTGCCTTACCATATACGATTTCACGGCTTCCGTCGTGATTGGAGAGTTCCTTTGTGGTGCCATCTGCAAAGGTGAGATAGAGGTTATCATCCTTGAGCATCACGTCAGCACGGCTCTTTTCATTCCACTCCAACGAACCTCTACGGTCCTGGCTCCACACCAATTTCTTGGCTTTGAAGTCCACGAGAATACGGTTCTTTCCGCTTGGCAGAAGAACTAATGGCTTGTCTGCGTATGGGAAACGGCTGTAGAGCAGTGACTTTACCTCGTCTTTGCCTGACAGATTTGCCCAAGCATTGATCTCATTGAGGGTGAAAAGCTGCTTTTGGGTGCCTTTCACCTTATTTATAATAGAGACAGACTCCACCTCCTGGCGAATGAGTTCGTCGCCCCACCATGTGAGATAGCGGGTCTCAGCACGCATATTCCAGAAGTTTGTGCCGCCAAAGTTGAGGTCTTCGAGCGTAAAGAGCTTCTCATTATTCACCTGTCGGCTGTCTGCTGCAGAGCCGGCTCCTGCATTTTGCGCCATAATCATACCTGGTGTACAGAGCATAAGAGTGGCCAATAAAGTTTTAATCTTCTTCATTATCACGGTAATTAGATTTGTATTTTCCATCGCGCTTACCGCCCTTGCCACCGAAAGGCTTTCCTCCACGGCCTCCGTCGCGCTTGCCATACGGCTTTCTGTCGCCACGGTCAGAGCGGTCATATTTCTTGTCGCCACGGTCAAAGCGTCTGTCGCCACGGTCGAAACGCTTGTCGCCACGACCTTCCTTATCATCACGTGAGAAGCGTTTGCGCTCATTATCCTTGCGCTCTGCCTCTCTGCGACGCTCCAATGAGAGGAATTTGAATGAGCGGATGTCCTGCTCATTGTTTTCTTCTTCTTCGTCAATGCGCTTCTTAAACTCACGATTCTTGCGAAAGCGGTGCTTCTCTGCCATCTGACGCTTCTCTTCTTCGGTCTTCACTACGCCACCTTCTGCACGGAAATCCTTATAACTGCCGTCGAAAAGGCTATACTTGCGGAATTCACACTCCAGCGAACCGTTGTACAAAGGCACCTTGATGCTTGGCTTGAGACGTATCTGCTCGAAGCACTCCTGACGATAACTGAGAATCCATGCCTCATTATCCTTGAAGTTCTTCTTCAGTTTGTCGCCAATCATCTTATAGAAAGCGAGCAGGTTTGGAGTAGAGATACGCTCTCCGTATGGTGGGTTTGTCACCATGATAGCCTTCTCAGGATGTCCTTTGAAGTCGTTGAAATCAGCCTGCTCGATGCTTACCTCATTGGTAAGACCTGCTGCACGCACATTGATAGCGGCTGTATTAACTGCCTTCATGTCAATGTCGTAGCCATAGATGGTATGCTCAAACTCGCGCTCCTTTGAGTCATCATTATAGATTTCATCAAAGAGGTCAGCGTCAAAGTCTGGCCATTTCTCGAAAGCGAACTCCTTACGGAATACGCCTGGAGAGATATTGCGTGCTATGAGAGCCGCCTCGATAACGATGGTGCCTGAACCACACATTGGGTCAATAAGGTCACACTCGCCCTTCCAGCCTGTCATGAGTATCATTCCGGCAGCAAGTACCTCATTGAGAGGTGCTTCGACACTCTCCTGACGGTAGCCTCTACGATGCAGTGACTCACCACTTGAGTCGAGCGAAACGGTAGCCTCACCCTCTGAGATATGGATGTTGATGCGGATATCCGGACTGGTCACAGAGATATTAGGGCGCGTTCCGGTCTTCTCGCGAAACTGATCCACGATGGCATCCTTCACCTTATAGGTGACGAAGCGGGAGTTGCGGAAATCATCCGAATAGACTACGGAATCGACGGAGAATGTCTTTCCCTCGCCGATGTACTCGCTCCAGTCGATATTCTGCACCTGATCATATACCTCCTCTGCCGATGTTGCCGCGAATGAAGCTATCGGCTTGAGGATACGTATTGCAGTGTGCAACTGGAAGTTAGCACGATACATCATCTCCTTGTCACCGGTGAAACTCACCATTCGGCGACCTTTCTCTACATTGTTGGCTCCCAGTTCGGTCAGTTCCTGTGCCAATACATCTTCCAGACCCATGAAGGTCTTGGCTATCATTTTAAATTCCATATATGTTTTTTGGTTTCTTCTTTTTAGTCTCGTGAAGTCTTATATAGTTTCGATTCTGGCATCACATCCTCAGTAACCCATACGCTGGCACCGATGACAGAGCCTTTTCCTATCGTAATTCTGCCCAGAATTGTGGCGTTGCTATACACCACTACGTCGTCTTCGAGTATCGGATGGCGCGCAATTCCCTTGATAGGGTTGCCATAAGCATCAAGTGGAAACGACAAGGCTCCGAGCGTTACGCCCTGATAGAGCTTCACATTGTCGCCTATGATGCAGGTAGCCCCTACCACCACACCTGTTCCGTGGTCGATAGTGAAATGATGTCCTATCGTGGCACCTGGATGAATGTCGATACCTGTCTCGGAATGAGCAAGTTCGGTAATCATCCTTGGGATGAGCGGCACGCCGAGAAGGTACAGTTCGTGCGCCACTCTATAATTGACGAGTGCCTTTATGACAGGATAACATGATATGATCTCACCGAAACTTTCCGCCGCCGGATCGCCCGTATAGGCAGCCTCCACGTCCGTGGCAAGCACCGAACGTATCTGCGGAAGTCGCGAGATGAGTATGTTGGTGATTTCCTTTGCTTTAGCTCTTCTTACCTGCTTGGTCTGCTGTTCCTCTTCGTATTCGTCGGAGAAGCAAAGACCCGCAAGCACTTGGTCGCACAGTTTCTTGTGCAACTTCTCTATATCCACACCGATGTGGTAAGGCAATGTTCTCCTATTGACTGACGATTGACCGTAGTAACCCGGGAAGAGTATTCCTCTTGCTAATTGGATAATCTCGGACAGTACATCATTTGAAGGTAGCGGATTGCCCTCTTGGTGCTGATGAAACAAGCCTTTAAGTGACTCATCGGCTGACAGTTGTGACACTGTCTGTGTAAGTATGTGTGTTGTGCTGATTGGTGTCATTGAAATACAAATCAATTTTTCAGGTTACAAAGGTACAAAAATATATGAACACAAGAAAGCATTCAACCGAAAAAATAATTATTTTTCTAATTTATCATGATAATTTTATTATCAAACAGTAAAAACAGACCATTTTCTCAAACTTAAATATTGATTACCAAGGCAAAGTACTTTCATTCTACGGAAGAAATGTGACATATCTTAAACAACATATTTTCCATATCGGAAAAATTGAACAGTTACAATTTAAAAGTACGCCTTTCACGCCCCTTTTCCCATGCTTTTCCACAGCGATTTCACCGTTTTTCAAGGGTAAAAGCATAGTTATTACCTCCTAAAAGCTTAGTTATTACCTCCTAAAAGCATAGTTATTACACCCTAAAAGCATAGTTATTACACCCTAAAAGCTTAGCTTTCTCATCTTAATAGCTCAAAAATCACACTTTTACACCACTTTCTGAAAATCCACAAAAGTACACACTCCGAATTTGGCACCTTAGAGCCGTTCTGACGAGTTCAGCCCCATTTCTGGACAATCACCCCACCCCAACCTTTTTCGACGATGATTTTCACACCCCATTTTCAGTCGCGCCACCACCTTGTTTTAAGCTACGGAAAAATAGAACATTTATGTTTTTCACTTTCAAACAGAAACATAGTTTTCACTTACTCTCAATAGTTTTCACATCAACAAATTGTCGAACGATTCAAATTTATTGAAAAAGCACATTTTTCCCCTATAGTAAAACAAAGAAAAAATCCACTTGTTCCGTTTTTCAGTCACTATTTTCACCCACTTATTCCGTTTTTTTAACACCGTTTTTACCCACTTATTCCGATTTTTAGACGCTATTATTACCCACTTATTCCGTTTTTTAGACACCGTTCTTGCCCACTTATTCCGATTTTTAGACGCTATTTTTACCCACTTATTCCGATTTTATGCAGAAGAAAAGTCAGTCGTTTTGATAAATCGAGAACATATAATCTCATGCACGGACTGCCACTTGCTCTAACAGATTCTTACAAAGTAAGTCACTAAAAAGCATAAAGTGCTTCCACACTTCATCACAACAGCGTAAAAAACTTTTAACGCGAGCAAAAGCGAAACAGAAAATCAAGGTTCCACATCTATAAATTTAGTTAAATCCTCTCCTCTTTGATAATTTATTATTATCTTTGCATTGTATTTTTCAATAAATGATTTGGCAAAACAATGAAATTCGCAATAATAGCAGCTGGCGAGGGCTCGCGACTCGCAAATGAGGGAATCAACGCTCCAAAGCCACTCGTGGAAGTGGGGGGCGAAAAACTTATCGACAGACTTCTCCGCATCTTCACCGATTGTGGAACTTCTGAAATCGACGTTATATGCAATGACCTAACTCCGTATGTCGATGCTCATCTCACAGATATTGAGCAAAACGGACTCAACGGCAAGCACATTCCACTGAGACATATCGTAAAGTCAACTCCAAGTTCGATGCACAGTTTCTTCGAGCTTTCTTCTCTCATTGGTGACGAACCTTTCGTGATGACAACGGTAGATACTATCTTCCGCGAAGAGGAATTTCGTGATTACATCCGCTTCTTTGACCAAGCTCTCGCCGAAGGCAAAGCGGAAGGCGTGATGGGAGTGACTGATTTCATCGATGATGAGAAGCCTCTCTACGTGCGTACCGATGCCCAAAATACTATTACAGGCTTCCTTGATGCTGACGCTGACCATGAATGCCGATTTATTTCCGGCGGTATCTACGGACTTTCTGCCTCTGCCATCTGCACGCTCCGTCGCTGCATGGAAAGCGGACAAAGCCGTATGAGAAACTTCCAGCGCGGACTTATCGAGGACGGACGCCACCTCCTCGCCTACCCTTTCTCTAAGGTGCTCGACATAGATCATGCTTCTGATATCGAGAAAGCGGAGCAACTCATGCATAATGCATAATTCATAATGCATAATTCATAATGCACAATGCATAATTCATAATTGTTTTGTGCTTAATCCAAGACACTTACAGACTATCAAAAACTGTTTTGAAAAAAGCGACAATAATATATAGAGCGGAGCGATTCTCTCCCAACAATGTGGAAAACGACCGTAAAGTGCTCTTTCTCACCGCAGAAGCACTCAGGCAGAAAGGCTACGACGTGACCGAATTGAGGGAAGAGGACATCGCTGAAGGCAAAAGGATTCCGGGATGCTCAGTCATCTTCACTATGGCAAGAAGTGGGGAAACGCTGCTCGACATCGACGGTTTCCTATGCGAAAACAAAGATACCAGAGTCATAAATGCCACCTCCGGCATACGAAAATGCGGTGACAGACTGGCTCTCGCCGGAGAGATGACAGCGCTCTCCATCCCTTTTCCGCCCGAAGAAGGCGAGGAAGGATACTGGCTCAAGCGCAGTAAGGGAACGGCTGAAGTGGCTGCTGACACCGTATTCTGCAGGACGCAGGACGAGATCGACGCTGCTGTAGAGGCGTTCCATGAGCGTGGTATCCTGGAGATTGCTCGACAGGCACACATCAAAGGCGACCTTGTGAAGTTCTATGGCGTGGCACACACACCGTTTTTCCATCACATCTACCCCACCGACACTGGCAAAAGCAAATTCGGAAACGAGGTAATCAATGGCAAAGCACACCACTATGACTTCTCGATCTCTGCGCTTCAGGAGTCTGTCAACAGGCTTGCAACGCACATCGGCGTATGCGTCTATGGCGGAGATGCTATCGTGAAGGAGGACGGTTCGTTCTTCATCATCGACTTCAATGACTGGCCTTCCTTCTCGCCTTGCCGTGAGGAAGCCGCCAAAGCCATCGCTTCTCTCGCTGAATTGGATAGTATTTAATAAGAATATTGACAGGTATTTGCATTGGAGGTATATAATCTCAATATAAAAAATAGGCGGGCATCATGACTGATGAGACAGGACGTAGATGCGCACAAGAGAGTATAGATATTATAATAATGTAAAACAATTATAATTATCTATTCATTATCAAAATAATTTTGATCACCTACTTATTCAAACAAGATACATTTCCTCAACATAAATACATAAATAATGAAGCACTTAAAGAGCACTATACTCATTCTGATTCTCTGGGCTTTTGCCATGGTTGCGAAAGCCCAGATTACTGGAGTCGTGCTCGACGAGGCTACAGGTGACAGCATCCCGTTTGCCAGCGTGGCTTACAAGACGAGAAACATTGCCACCTCATGCAACTCCTCCGGACATTTCTCCATCAAAAGACACAACGGACTGATGCTCACCATTTCGGCTGTGGGCTACAAACCTTACCACATCGACGTCAACGAAGAGACTCCTCATCGACTCACAATACGAATGAGAAGTGGCGATAACGAACTAAATGAGGTGGTAATCAAATCCAAGAAATCCAAATACTCTCGTAAAAACAACCCTGCCGTCGAACTGATGAAGCGCGTCATTGCCGCTAAACGCAGAAACAAACTGGAAAACAAGGATTTCTATAGCTACGACAACTACGAAAAACTTACCCTCTCCCTCAATCGCATCTCGCCGGAAGCTCTCAATGAAGGCTTTATCAGCAAACGCAGATACATGAGAAATCAGGTGGAGGAATCGCCTCTGAATGACCAGCTTATCCTCCCTGTCTCCGTCACGGAGCGCGTTTCTCAGGTGCTTTACCGAAAGGATCCGAAGAAGGAACGCAAGATAATACTCGGTGAAAGGTCGGAAGGTGTCAACGAATTGATACAGACCGGCGCCATACTCAATGCCGTTTCAGCCGACGTTTTCTCGGAAGTGGACATCTATGATGATGACATCCGCCTGCTCCAACGCACGTTTCTCTCCCCTATTGCCAAAGAGGCGATAGGCTTTTACCGATTCTATATCATTGACACTCTGAAGATTGAGCGGGACTCCTGCATACATCTCACTTTCCTTCCAAACAACCAGCAGGACGTGGGATTCAGCGGAGATCTCTTTATTCTCAAAGACTCCACATATCATGTGAAGCGCGTTTCGCTCACCCTTCCTAAGCGCACTGACATCAATTTCATCGATGACATGAGGATTTCACAGGAGTATGACCAGCTGCCAAGCAAGGACTGGGTGCTCACGAAGAATGAGATGATGATAGAGATGACCGTCAATCGTGCACTCGGCAACTATCTTATAGTCAGGACTTCCACGAGAGACAAGTATGATTTCAACCCTATCAGCGAGTCAAAGCTCCACGGACTGGAGAAGATAAAGACCGATCCTGACGCTGAAATACGCGATATGGCATTCTGGGAGAGCCACCGCAGAGTGCCACTGACAAGGTCGGAGGCTAATATGGACAAGTTTATCAAGGAGATGAGAATGTCTAACGGCTTCGGAATAATGCTCTTTGCCGCAAAGACTGTCATCGAAAACTTCGTCGAAACCGGCACTGAGAAGCACCCAAGCAAGTTTGATATCGGACCAATCAATTCGATGTTCTCATTCAATAGTAGCGATGCCTTCCGCCTGAGACTGTCTGGTATCACGACAGCAAACCTCAATAAGCACTTCTTCTTCTCGGGTTTCCTCGCTCATGGCTTCAAATCAAATAGTAATTACTATCGTGGCACGCTCACTTATTCCCTCAATGAGAAGAAATATCTGCCTACGGAATACCCTCAGAGGACTATTTCCTTGACTTCCACATACGACAGTGGATCGCCAAGTGACAAGTTTTCGTCAAACGATAAGGATAATGTCTTTACCTCAATGAAATGGAGTAAAGTGTCTAAACGTATGTATTCTAACGTTCAACGCATCAACTTCAAATACGAAACTGAATGGGGATTCAAGATTGATGCGCAAGCTAAAGTGGAGCAAAACGAGGCTATCGGCGAACTTCTCTTCAAGTCCATCAGCGATTATGCTAAAGATGGCAAGGCTTACACTGGTGGACCGTGGGAGGATTACTATGATATTGATGAGAATAGTCTGCACAATGGCAAGATGCGAAACACAGAATTGTCATTGGAATTGGAATATTCTCCAGGCAGATTATACACCAATTCCAAGCAGGGACGTATCCTTATAAATCGCGATGCCACGGTCTTCACGCTCTCACATACCCTTGGTATCAAAGGGTTTATGGGCGGACAATACTCATACAACGTGACTGAAGCCGGCATATACCGCCGCTTTTGGCTTAACTCATGGGGCAGAATGACGTGGAATTTCAAGATGGGATACCAGTGGGATCAAGTGCCTTACCCTCTGCTTATCACGCCGGCATCCAATCTTTCCTACATCGTTCAGCAGCAATGCTTTAACCTTATCAACAATATGGAGTTCCTGAATGACCGCTATGCGTCACTGATGTGGGACTGGGACTTTGCTGGTAAACTGCTGCATCGCATTCCTTTGATTCGCCAACTCAAATGGCGTGAGAGCATTGGATTCTGTATTCTGTGGGGTGGACTGTCGGATAAGAACAATCCTAACTTGCCTCAAAACTGGAATAGCAACACTCTCATGGCATTTCCACAAGGATGTTACGTCATGGACACTAAGCGACCTTACATGGAATTCTCTGTAGGTCTGCAGAATATATTCAAATTTTTCCGCGTGCTTTACGTCCATCGACTCAATTATAAGTATCTTCCTACCGCAGGAAAGGATGGCTTCCGCGTCGGTTTCAGGATGGAATTCTAATGGATTTCCAACTATTACAGGCAATCAAAACGCCCATTTATGGCATCAAACCCATATCCACGGGCTTCCAGCCCGCTGGTTTCAAGAGCCAATGACTAAGGTTTTGGGCAAAAAATAGGTGGCACCCGTTTCACAACGATCACCACCCCATGACGAAAAACTAAGATTACTAAAATTCAAACCTATGATAAATGTGTTAAATCTATTTACTACTATTCTATTTTTCTAATCTTAATTGTCGCCACAATAGACTATTATTTGACAATTGATTAGAAGTTATCAGTCTCGATTCTGGCGTCGACGAGGACCTTCTTTCCTCATTTTCTCCATATCTTCCTGATATGATTTGTACTGCTCAGCAGTCATTATCTTCTGAAGTTCTGCATTGTAGGCTTCTATATTCTGCCCTCCAAAGCGATGACCTCTACCCTTTCGTTCTCCCATACCTTCGGCATTCTTGCCTTCTCTGCGTGGGCGCTGGGCTGTACTGTCGGCTTTCTCCGGCTGATTACCGCGACGTGGATGGCGCATCATTGGCATTTGCTTCTCATTGAGAGCCAAGAGAGCGGCTGCCTGCTCAGCGTTAAGTCCATATCTTTTTACCATTCTCTCGGTACGGAACTTAACCATCTCTTCACGATTGAAACGTGGTCGCTGACCGTTGTTGCCTTCATTCTGTGCAAACGCTGATGTCATTACTGTCAGCATTGCAATCAAAGATAGAATAAACTTTTTCATACAACTTAAAAATTTGTTTTTTGTTTGTGTGATTTACTTCTTCTATCTTTTCGACTGCAAATATACATAAAAGTTTAATAACTAAGAAAAAAATCGCGAAAAAAAATGACATTGTTTGCATTTTTTTGCTAACTTTGCGTCGAAATGAAGAAAATTCACCTTTTTATATTTATATTATCAACGATTTGCATCATATTAGTCGCTTCGCTATTTCTAACTAAAGGTTGCTCGCACGAAACCGAAAAACCAGCAGTAGATACAGTAAGGATTGACACATTGGGCGTAATGCTCACGCAAATCCAGCGATGTTCGCGATTGAACACCGCCGAGGTCAAAGTGCATAAGATTATCACGCACGATGATATCACGAATCTTTCTGGCAAGATATTAGGCAAAGAGATTTCCATCGACCTGCCTACCGGAAAACGAAAAGTGGCAATTCCGCTCTATGCCACCATCAAGGCAAGCATCGATATGGGCAAGGTGACCGATCAGGACATAGTGCGCGACGGTGACAAAATAGAGATTTTCCTGCCTCAGCCCGATGTTTCCATCACTGAGACGCACATCGACCACGACGGCGTAAGGCAGTATGTGGCTATTACTCGCAGCAATTTCTCTGATGCAGAACTGCAATCCTACGAGAAAAAAGGGCGCGAAGCCATACAGAAAGACATTCCGAAGCTCGGCATAAAGGAAATGGCAAGGGAGAGCGCAGCAAGGCAACTCGTGCCTATCATGCAGTTGTTGGGCTTCAAAGACAATAATATAACCATTTCATTCAGAACAGATGGCAAAGATAACAAGATTATTCGAAGGACTAACTAATGGTTTGAACAAACTTACCATTATGCTGGCGAGCCTTGCAATCGTAGCCGTGGTGGTCTGCCTGGTATGGTTTTGCAATGCTACGAAAGAGAGTACTCTGTCTTTTTCTTCAAATGAGGAGATTGATTTCACCCCTACTATTGTGGAAAGAATGCGGAGTATCGGTCAGTGGGAGTTTCTATCCATCAGCGATGAGGAACTCATTGACACTGTGCGAACAGGCTTTTTCACCGACGACGAACTGGTTCGCATCTATTATGGCACTCTGAGCATTGGCATTGACCTGCGCGATTGCTCCAAGGATTGGATTTCCACAGAGGGCGATACCATCTTTGTCACGCTGCCGGAAGTGAAACTTCTCGACCAGAATTTCATCGATGAAGCCAGCAGTCGCTCATTTTTCGAGACGGGCTCATGGAGCAACAAAGACCGCAAAGCGATGTATGAGCGTGCGCGTCAGAGAATGCTCTCACGCTGTCTGACTGAAGAAAACCTCAACACTGCACGCCTTAACGCAAGGGAACAGATAGGCAGAATGCTGCGTCCTATCGCTGAACCGAAGGTCATACGTGTGAAATAATAAGGATACATATTATAAATAAGGATATTATATTATAAAAAACAAGGCTATTATATATAATAAATAAGGTGTATTCAGGCAAACAATACGCATTGAAAAAATAGAAATAACCATAAAAAAAACTATACAATGATCAGCAACATCACACCAACTATCAAGTACATCGGAGTAGATGATTTGGACATCGACCTCTTTGAAAGTCAATATGTAGTGCCAAACGGCGTATCATACAACTCTTATCTGATTGAAGATGAGAAAATAGCAATCATGGATACCGCTGATGCCAGAAAGGGAAAGGAATGGTGGGCAAACCTCGAAGAGGCGCTCAATGGCAGAAAACCTTCATATCTCGTGGTTCACCACATGGAGCCTGACCACGCTTCTCTCGTAGCAGAAGTGGCTGATAAATATCCTGAAATAAAGATACTTACATCCGAAAAGGCTGTAAAGATGCTGAGCCAGTTTTTCCCAGAGAAAGACCTCACAGCCAATATCGAGGTAATCAAGGAGGGAAACAGCGTATGCCTCGGTGAGCATACTTTGACATTCTACGCAGCTCCTATGGTACACTGGCCAGAAGTAATGGTAAGTTACGATGCGAAAGACAAGGTATTGTTCTCTGCCGACGGTTTCGGCAAGTTCGGTGCACTCAGCGCTGACGAGGACTGGGCTTGCGAAGCACGCCGCTACTACTTCAACATCTGTGGCAAATATGGTGCTCCTGTGCAGAAGCTTCTCAAGAAAGCAGCCACTCTCGACATTGCTATTATCTGCCCACTCCACGGTCCTGTGCTCAAGGAAAACCTCGGTTACTACATCGGTCTCTATGACACATGGTCAAAGTATGAGGTTGAGACAGAAGGCGTTCTCATCGCTTACGCTTCCATCCACGGTGGTACAAAGGTTGTAGCGGAGAAGGTTGCGGAGATGTTCCGTGAGAAGAACATCGGTAAGGTGGCAATCACCGACCTCTGCCGTGACGACATGGCAGAAGCCATAGAAGATGCTTTCCGCATGAATCGCCTTGTCCTCGCAGCTGCAAGTTACGATGCAAGCGTCTTCCCTCCTATGTACGACTTCATCCATCACCTCGAAATGAAGGCTTACCAAAACCGCAAGGTGGGCATCATCGAGAATGGTTCATGGGCTCCTTCTGCTGCAAAGACGATGAAAAAGCAGCTCGAAGCCTTCAAGAACATCGAAATAGTGGAGCCTACTGTCACCATCTGGAGCCGCTTGAAAGATAGCGACCTCCCTCAGCTTCAGGCTCTTGTAGATGCAATGGCATGATTATAATGCATAATTCTTAATTCATAATTCATAATTAGGTTAGACTATAAACTTTTCTGATACACTAATTATGAATTATGAATTAAGAATTATGAATTACCCCCAAAAACTACTACTAATGAACAACAGAAACAATCACCAAGGATTTAGTCATTCCATAATGGCTAAATGGGGAAGCATAATGATTGCTTTCCTACTACTTTTTCCCCTCAACCTTTCAGCTCAAACCGTCTTTCAGCATCCTTGGCAGGGAAAGAAAGTGGCGTATTTCGGCGACTCTATCACCGACCCTCGCAACAAAGCAAGCAAAAAGAAATACTGGACTTGCCTGCAAGAATGGCTGGGCATCACGCCTTATGTCTATGCGGTGAGTGGCAGGCAGTGGGATGATATTCCGCGTCAAGCAGACAAATGCTATGCTGAGCACGGCGATTCCATCAATGCCATCATCATTTTCATCGGCACAAATGACTATAATAACGGCGTGAAAATAGGTGAATGGTACGATGAAAAGGATGAAGAAGTGATGTATGGTCACGGACAAATGAAGAAGATGACGCCACGAAAGCGCCAATATCTCTGTATGGATAAAGACACATATCGTGGCAGAATAAACATCGCTCTCGACAAAGTTAAGCGTATGTACCCAGAGAAACAGATTGTCCTACTCACTCCTATCCATCGTCAAAACTTCCATGCCAATGATAAAAACTGGCAATGCTCTGAGGATTACACAAACCAATGTGGCGAATATATAGAGGAATACATAGAATCCGTGAAAGAGGCTGCCAACATTTGGGCTGTGCCTGTCATCGACCTCAATGCCTTATGCGGTCTTTATCCTATGATGGATGAGCACGCCAGATACTTCAACAATGCCGAAACTGACCGCCTTCATCCTAATGATCTCGGTCACAGACGCATCGCCAAGACGCTGATGTATCAGCTTCTGACATTGCCTTGCGCTTTCTAAATTGTTCGATTTTTCCACTTTCGGGAAGCAAGCAGAAAGCAAGGTTGTAACCATCTGTATTTCAAAGTGTTGTAAAAGCATAGATATTAGGAGGTAAAAGCATAGATATTACCGCCTAATATCTATGCTTTTGCATTGTAAAAACTAAGCTTTTACGCAATGAAAGCTTAGCTATCGTCTTTTGATAGCTATTTCTTTACGGTTTTGTTCCATTTTTCCTATACTTCATTTACGGTGTTAATGCAGAAGTGAAGGTAATATTTTTACTTGCCAAAGCATAATTATCAAGCACTCTTCTTTGGCAAAATTTCTGAAATATAAACCTATTTTTCCATAAAAGACTTAAAAAAGGTAAGGAATAATAATTTACTTACCCATTTTGTTTGCCATTAAGATGAAAATGAGTAACTTTGCAAGGAATAATGTAAAAATATCAATAGAAAAATAAGAAAAATTATTGAAATTATATGACTAAAAAGATTTTCATTCCATTGATTGTCCTCCTTTTGGTGTTAGCAGGAGGATTGGTTTACCTCTTTCTCTCACTTGATGCAGAAAAGAAAGCTAATCAGGAAATGCAGGAACTTGCAGAACTTGACAAGAAAGAAATGGAGAACGAGTATCAGGATTTCGCTAATCAGTACAGCGAGATGATGACAAAGATAAACAATGACTCCATCATCGCGCAACTTACTAAGGAACAACTCCGTACACAACAGCTTCTCAAAGAGCTGAAGGAAACCAAATCTGCCGACGCAAGAGAAATAACAAGACTGAAAAAGGAACTTGCCAACGTGCGTGCCGTACTGCGTCAGTACGTTATACAGATTGATTCCCTCAACCGACTCAACCAGCATCTCACTGCCGAGAACACGAAAGTGAAGGCTGACCTCGCCGCTTCTAACAGAGTAAATGAAGTTCTTAGCGCGGATAAGGCGTCACTCTCTGAGAAGGTTGCCATTGCCGCTCAGCTCGATGCTTCCAACATCAACCTCACTCCTATCAACAAAAGAGGCAAAGCGGAGAAGAAGGTCTCTAAGGCAAAGCAGCTGAAAGTGGATTTCACTATTGCACGTAACGTGACTGCACAGAGCGGTATCAAGGCGATATATGTACGCATCACCACTCCTACCGGCACCACTCTCACCGCAGGAAGCTTCCCTTATGAGAACAAGAATCTGCAGTATTCCATCAAGAAACAGATAGAATATAATGGTGAGAACACTCCTGTCACAGTATATTGGAACATACATGAGGTAATGTCTGCCGGCACTTATCGCCTCGCTCTCTTCTGCGACGGACAGATGATCGGCGAGAAAGCGTTCAATCTGAAATAAAAAATACATATTCTAAGCAGATGGTAAAGGACAAGACATTTCACCTTTTACCACCTGCCTACAGTATAGAATATCATCATAAACAGATATATGAAGAGATTATTATCACTTATTGCTTGCACAATATGCATTATCTCGCCTGCCTGTTCGCAAGTTCTGACGCTCGACTCTTGTCGCGCTATGGCTCTGAGAAACAACAAGCAGTTGAGCATATCACGTGCTAAGCAGCAGATGGCGATCCAGACTCGCAAGGCAGCTCGCACCAAGCGACTTCCACATATCGATGTGGTAGGAGGATGGATGCTGTCAAGTAAGGAGATTTCCATCCTTACAGATGACCAGAAAAGCCGTCTTTCCAATCTCGGCACTAATGCCGCTGGAAAGTTAGACCCAAGCATCCTCTCTAATGCTTTGTCGCAAATGGCACAAGGCGGCTACATTACTCCGGGCGCAGCGCAGGGCTTCGGACAGATAGCTCAAGGACTTGCACAGCAGTTGGAAGGCTTCGGAAATTCCCTCGGACAAGACATCAAGGATGCTTTCCGCACCAATACGCGCAGCATTATCGTGGGTAGTGCCATAGTAAATCAACCTATCTTTCTTGGCGGAGCTATCACTGCAGCCAACAAAATGGCTGATATTGCGGAGCAAATGGCAGGCACAAGCATCGATGCCACGGAGCAGAATGTGCTCTATGACATTGACCAGGCATACTGGCTCGTCGTTTCGCTCAAGCAGAAACAGCAACTGGCAGAGAGCTATCTCAACCTTATCAATAAGCTCAACAGTGATGTCCACAAGATGATAGACAATGGCGTGGCAACAAAAGCTGACGGACTGAAGGTAGATGTCAAAGCCAATGAGGCTGATATGGCTAAGATGCAGGTGGACAATGGATTGAGTCTCGCAAAGATGTTGCTTTGCCAACTTTGCGGAATGCCTCTCGATACAGACCTTTCGCTGGCAGATGAAGATGTAAGCGACGTGAGCGTAAGCACCGTATCACAGCAATATGACCATGAAATGGCTTCTGCCAACCGCCCAGAGCTTCGCCTTCTCGGCGATGCAGTATCACTTAGCGAGCAGAACACCAAGCTTATCCGCGCCACAAGACTGCCACAGGTGGCGCTGACAGGCGGATATATGGTCACAAACCCTAACCTTTTCAACGGTTTCGACAAGAGTTTCAATGGTATGTGGACCGTTGGAATAATGGTTCGCGTTCCTGTCTTGGACTGGGGCGAAGGCGCTTACAGAGTGCGTGCTACCAAGTATGCCACAAAGATGGCTCGCTACGAACTCGAAGAAGCAAGGGAAAAGGTGGAACTGCAAGTCACACAATGCGACTACAAGCTCAACGAAGCCAACAAGAGACTACTCACAGCAGAAAAGAATATCAAGCGTGCCGACGAGAATCTGCGCTGCGCAAACCTCGGTTTCTCCGAAGGAGTGATGGGCGTAACCCAAGTAATGGAGGCGCAGACAGCATGGAATCAAGCTCAGTCGCAGAAGATTGATGCACAGATAGACGTGCGTCTCTGTGAGGCTGGAATGAAGAAAGCCCTCGGCATAAGATAGTTCGTGAAACGACATATATAGAAGACAAAGACAACAGAAAAACAAACAAAGATAATAATCAAAAAACAGAGATAATATGGCATCAGAAAAATCACAACACAAGAGCGTACTCATTGCCATAGCAGCATTTACCACAATCATCCTCATCGTAGGCATTGTAGGTTACTTTACTATTGGAAACGAGCCAGAAGTTCTTCAGGGTCAGGTAGATGTATCCGAGTACCGTGTGTCAAGCAAAGTGCCGGGACGCATCCTTGAGATTCGTGTCAAGGAAGGAGACTACGTACACGTAGGCGATACACTCGCCATACTCGACGCCCCAGAGGTACAGGCCAAGAAACTGCAAGCTGAGGGAGCAGAGAGCGCTGCCACTGCCATTAGCGACATGGCAGAGAATGGTGCACGCCAAGAGCAAATCAAGGGCGCATTCGAAATCTGGCAACAGGCAAAAGCAGGACTTGAGATTGCACAGAAATCCTATAATCGCGTCCAGCGTCTCTTTGACGAAGGCGTGATGAGCGAGCAGAAACGCGACGAGGCTTTCGCTTCTTACAAAGCTCTCGAAGCACAGGAAAAAGCAGCTAAGAGCCAGTATGATATGGCTAAGAATGGCGCAAGAATGGAGGAAAAGCGTGCTGCAAAGGCTCAGGTAGCACGTGCCAACGGCGCTATACAGGAAGTCAACTCATACATCAATGAGACCGTCCAGATAGCACAAGCAGAGGGAGAGGTGAGCAATATCTATCCTAAAGTGGGCGAACTCGTAGGTACTGGCTCTCCTATTATGACCATTTCTATCATGTCCGACCTATGGGGCACATTCAATGTGCGTGAAGATCAGCTCAATGGACTCAAGGCTGGCGACAAGTTTATCGCCTTTGTGCCGGCTTTCAATAAAGACATTGAGATGAAAGTGACCCACATCAAGGACCAAGGAAGCTACGCTACATGGAAAGCTACCAAGAGCAACGGACAGTATGACCTCAAGACCTTCGAGGTGGAAGCACGTCCTACTCAGAAGTTTGAAGGCCTCCGTCCTGGAATGTCTCTGGTTATCAAGAAATAGAAATGAACATCATCAAGGTTGCCTTGCGCGAAATGCGCATCATTATCGGCCATCATATCTATCTGACATGTATGGTCGGGATGCCTCTGGTTGTCACCATTCTCTTCACATCATTGATGCAAGATGGTCAGCCAGGGGAAATGCCTGTTGGTGTGGTCGATAACGACAATACTACGACGACACGTAAACTCACCCGCACCCTCGACTCTTTCCAGTCGTCAAAGGTAGTGGCACACTATCCGAATATTGAGGAAGCACGCCATGCTATGCAGAAAGGTGAGATATACGCATTCCTCTATTTCCCAAAGAACACTACTGACGACCTGCTCTCTTCGCGCCAACCGAAGATTTCCTTTTACTATTCCAACACATCACTTACAGCAGGTGCGTTGCTGTTCAAGGAACTGAAGACGATGGCGACATTAGGCTCTGCGGCTGTGGGAAAAGCTACTCTCACCGCTAAAGGCTACAGAGATGAGGTCATTATGCCCGTTCTGCAACCGATAGCACTGGACGTCCACACCGTAGGAAACCCATGGGTGAGCTATAATATCTATCTTAGCACCATGCTAATACCGGGCTGTCTGCTCCTGTTTATATTCCTTATAACGGCTTATAGCTTTGGCACAGAACTGAAATTTGACACTGCAAAGGAACTGATGGCTACCGCTGGCGACAACGTAGCTGTGGCTGCGCTCGGCAAGCTCCTACCTCAGACGCTGATATTCCTGACCGTCATCTATCTGGAAATGTTCTATCTCTTTGGCTTTCTCCATTTCCCAGCACCTGGAGGCTTTTGGCATCTTGCCCTATTAGGACTGCTTTCCGTCATAGGAGCACAGGGATTGGGACTCTTTATCTTCGCTCTCATCCCTCATATGCGTATGGCTATGAGCGTGTGTTCGCTGTGGGGAGTACTGAGTTTCTCAATTGTGGGAAGCGCATTCCCGGTCTTTGCCATGGATGCACCACTGCAAGCATTGGCATGGCTATTCCCTTTGCGCCACTACTATATGATATATCAGTTGTGCGTATTCAATTCCTACCCACTCTCTGACGCATTGCCTTACATCCTGACGCTGTTGCTTTTCGTGGCATTACCATGGCTTCTCTATCTGCGTCTGGGCAAAGCCTTGAGGCAATATTACTATACGGAATAAGTAGTTTTGTGGTTTTGTTGTTTAGTGGTTTAGTGATTTTGTTGAATGTATATACAATGCAATCCACAAACAACCAGACAACTAAACAACTAAAACAACTAAACAACAAAAACAACAAGAATATGATTAGACAAACATTGGAAATATGGTTGGAAGAGCTAAAGACCCTTTTCAAGGATCAGGGTACCATACTCTTTTGCCTCATATTGCCATTAACATATCCTATCCTCTATTCCTGGATATACAACAACGAGGTGGTCAGAGAGGTGCCAGTCGTCGTAGTCGATGATTCCCACTCTGCGCTCAGCCGCGAATTTATCCAGAAATTCGATGCTTCGCCAGATGTCTCCGTGGCTTTCCAGGCTGGAAGCATACAGGAAGGCAGGGACTTGATAGGGCATGGCGAGGCTTATGGCATACTGTATTTCCCTCACGACTTCGGCATCAAGGCAGGACGACATGAGCAAGCCTTCGTCAGCGTATATTGCGATATGAGCTACATGCTCACCTATAAAGCTATCTTCCAGACAGCCACTGCCGTCTCAGGACTGTTAGGCGACGAAATAAAGACGCAGATGGCAGGCAATTACACATCCCGCGAAGAGGAGATTACCACCAAGCCACTGGACTATGAGGAAGTACCTATCTTCAATGTCACAGCAGGCTATGGCAACTTTATCCTTCCGGGCGTGCTGATACTTGTCATTCAGCAGGCTATGTTCCTCGCAGTAGGACTGCTGGCTGGCACTGACCGCGAGCGCAACTTCCGCTCCATCCGTGGCGTAGTCCCTACCCTGCTGGGCAAAGGACTGGCATATTTCATGATCTTCTTCGTGATGCTGTCATACACCACGCTCGCTGTGCCACGCTTCTTCGGCTTTGTCATGATGATGCATCTATATGATTGGGTGCTGTTTATGATACCATTCATCCTCTCTTGCGTCTTTTTCGCCATTGTGATGAGCGACTTTATGCGCTATCGCGAGAATGTAATGCTCATCGTGGTGTTCACATCAGTACCAATGCTCTTCCTTTCTGGAATATCATGGCCACAGAGCGCACTGCCAAAGTTATGGTCAGCGATAGCCGATTTTATCCCTTCCACCTTCGGCATCCGCGGATTTGTGCGCATGAGCAGCATGGGAGCACGCATCGGCGATGTGCTTCCAGAGGTGCGCTCGCTATGGATTCAAGTCGTGGCATACGGTTTCCTTGCGGCTTTGGTAATCTACAGAAGGAGGATAAAGAAGGCACAACTTGCCGGGGAGGAATAATCACTGCGACTCCCATTCAGATAACACTCTAAACACCACTTCATTATTTCCTAAAACAATGACCTATAGGTTGATAATAAACAATTGCATCGAGGAGATAGCCAAGCTCAATCCATTCGTGGAGAAGGTAAGCGAGGGATTCTGTATCGCACGCGATACATTATTCAAGCTCCAGCTCGCATTGGATGAAGCATTGTCAAACTCAGTCAAATATGCCTACCCGAAAGGCTTTTCCGGCACCGTGACCCTCGAAGCGGAGAAGATAAACAGGAGTCTCATATTCCGACTGATAGACGAAGGCGTGGCTTTCGACCCTACAGAGCCGAGAGACAACATCGACCTTACTTCCAAAGCGGAAGAGCGTCCCATCGGCGGACTCGGCATCTTCCTCATCAAGCAGATGATGGACGACGTGAGATATGAGCGCCTGGAGGGACACAACATATTGATAATGAAAAAGAACATATAAACATTTAACGTATAATCTCTATGACATTGGACATCAAGATAGAAGGCAATGCCGTCACAGGCATCCTCTCAGGTCGTCTGGACACGGCAACAGCAGTACAGTTCTCACGCGACATGACACCACTCATCGACAATGCGGACAAGCAGATTACGCTCGACTGCAAGAATCTTGAGTTCATTTCTTCCAGCGGACTGCGCCTCTTCCTGACGCTTCGCAAGGCTACGATAGCAAAAGGCGGCAAGATTGTCATCACGGGAGTGAGTCCGGAAATCAAGCAGGTGTTTAACATCACAGGCTTCTCTTCCCTATTCGAATTCGCATAGGGCATAAGGAATAATATGCAGGGACATAACGAGTAATACTCTTATGTCCCTGATTTCATTTTCTTGCTATATGACAAGAAAAAAGCATGGTCTGTGAGATTGGTATATTCATTCTTTTTTATCACCGGATATTTTCCTAACTTTGCACCTCGAAAGGGAACTAATCACAAAGAAATAGACATAGGATAACACAAGGATGAACAACGTAACAGACCTGAAAAAGCAACTCAACAGACTGGTATTCCCCATTCTGCTGGAGACCCTTCTCACCTTTCTCTTGGGAGGTGTTGACACTTTCATGCTCAGCCAGTATAGCGATGACGCTGTGGCGGCAGTAGGTATGGACAATCAGATATTGCAGCTCGTTTTCCTGCTCTTCACCATCATCAATGCCGGCACATCGGTGCTCTGCTCTCAGTATTTCGGCGCAAAGCTGCAGGATCGCTTTGTTGCAGTCAGCGGAGTGGCGCTTTTGCTCAATCTTACCATCGGACTCCTGTCAAGCCTGTGCCTATTCAGCTTTGCCGGAACCATCCTGTCGCTCATGGGTTTGCGCCCCGAACTGATGAAAGACGGCATACCTTATCTTCAGATAGTGGGAGGATTTGCTTTCGCTCAAGCCATCACCACCACCAACAGCGCCATTCTCCGTAGTGCAAACAAGCCTATATATCCGATGATGGTCATTGTGGTGGTAAACATTCTCAATATCATCGGCAATTACACCCTCATCTTTGGTAAGTTTGGAATGCCAGCATTAGGCGCCGAAGGTGCGGCAATCTCCACGAGCATCTCGCGCACGGTCTCAATGATAATGCTCATCATGATGCTCCAGCGCAAGCTTATTCCTCGCTTTCCTCTCCGTCTGTTTCGTCCATTCCCTTATCATGAGATGCGCAAACTGCTGAAGATAGGCTTGCCATCGGCAGGAGAAAATATATCCTACAACCTTCAGCAACTCGTGCTTATCTATTTTATCAATATGATAGGCAATGAGGCATTGGCAGCCCGTATCTACGTGGGCAACATCGTGATGTTCGTATATCTCTACGCTATCTGCATCGCTCAGGGCAGCAGTATCATGGTGGGACATCTGACGGGTGTGGAGAAAAATCGCGCCTCTTACGTCATGGGAAAGTTCACATGGCATCGTGGCTCGGTGGTAAGTATGTTTTTCTCAGTCTTGTGTGCGCTTTGCGGACCGCTGATCACGGATTATCTAACGGACAATCAAGAGATTGCCCAATTAGTATGCTGGTGTTTTTGGGTTGACGTATTGCTTGAAATCGGCAAGTGTATCAATATCTGGGCAACTAATACGCTGCGTGCCACAGGCGACATATTCTTCCCTTTCTATGTAGGCATCATAGTGCAATGGATAGTAGGCGTAGGTTTTGGTTATCTCTTTGGCATCGTTTTCGGGTTTGGTCTCGTAGGAATGTGGTTTGCCTTCGTCCTCGATGAAAACATCCGTGGCATCATCTTCGTCCAGCGTTGGAACAGCCTGAAATGGGTGGGCAAAGGATTCGTGAAATGAAGATTTTGTTGTTTAGTTGTTTGGTTGTTTAGTTGTTTAGTTGTTTGTAAAAACCTCAAGCCTTATAATCAATCAACAAGACAACCAAACAACTATTACATATAGATATATACTATAATGCAAGGAGATAGGCTGCAAACGAATCTGCAACTTTACGCAATGAGAGTTTGGGCTGATATGTATATATTTCACCTGTCTCTTTTTGCAAAAGAAGGATTCCGTCAATAGCCATATTCGAAATGACATACATATCTTGTGGAAAACCATTTGATGCGCTTCGAGCTTTTTTTGTTGCCTTTACAACATCATAGTTATCGGGGGCTATTCCTAAGAATTCTTCACCTTTGACACACAAGAAACCATAGTCCTGCAACAGTTTCTTATATTCTGGCGAAAACACAAGACCTAGTTCCTTCTCGGCATTTTCTATATCAGCGCAAGTGACACTTCCTGTAAATCTTTTGCGCTTAAAAGACTCTATTATTGTTGTGATATTATTCATAGTTATAATGTATTGAAGCGTGCAGACCAGTATTCTTTTCTTTCCTTGTTGAATTCAACTCTATCTACAGAAGATTCATCGAATGTGTGGAGAATCTTAAAGTTACCGTCACTGTGATGCTGGTCGTATGTGAGTTCTGCAAGTGGTGAATCTGGGTTCTGACCGATATGGTGCAGTTCATAAGGATAACCGTCCTTGTCTCGTGGAGGATAACCTTCTTCTGCAAGGTCTCTGTTACTCCAATCTGGCCATTTCGGTTCATTACAAGCATCGCCATCTATATTTGGCTGGAGCAGAGCTGGCTTGCCATTGACTTCTCCTTCTACCAGTCCTGCATCGATATAGATTTTTGCCTCTTCTTTTGTACGAATAGCATCCACTATCTTATCAGACCAACCTGTTTGTTCCTTTATCTCTTTCTTATCTTCGGCAGTCAATCCTTCAGGTTTCTTCTCAACTGCGGCATCTGAAGCTTCAGTATGATAAAAAACATTGTTATCAATACACTCTTTTATTTTATCACTTGAAGAAGTGTCAATGGTATGTCCACCTATTACTTCTACAGAAACGCCACTATCATCGGGTGGCAATCTATCTACAAATGGATATAGTTCATTGTTTATTTCTGTAGTTGAATCAAGCGGAGATAGTTCATCTACAAATTCATCCATGCCAGGATTTTGATGAACGTCAGCACCTGCAGGTTCCAATTCATCCACAAAAACATCATTGTCCAATGTTGACTCTGTTTTTTCACCATGGGACAAGTCACCTTCAATCTTCAATTCCTTGTTTGAAGATTGTCCTTCAAGACTTTTAATATTTTGTTTTTTATCTGCTACAGCACCAGATAATTCCTTAGTTGCCACAATCTGTTCTTCTCCTTCAGACTCTGCAACGGTTTTCGCTTTTTCCAATACATCATGTATTTTCCCTACAGCTTCAACAACTTCTTTCGCGACTTTAATGGTTGTTACGATATCCATAATTTATATTATATTTGAAAATTAACATATATAAAGGGGATTGTTCTACACTGAAGCCATGATTTTCATGTCAGCCTTTTACTCAGAACTGGCATCAACATTTATTAAAGAATGTCTGTCGCCATTCCTTATAGCTAGCGTTATTCCTTACATAACACATCTCAACATAGTAATAGAATGTTCTACTCAACTCTTGATTGAACATTTCCTTTAACACAATGTCAAACTTGAGACGGACTTGCTTCATAGTTGTATATTGTGAAGTCATGTTGGTGTACTCAGCATCAATATTCAGATACTGCTTTACCACATAAGCAAGTTCTACAAAGTTATATTTTTCCCATAGAGAAAGCTTATTTGATGTACGATACTCTCCTACCAAATCCATCAAAGTGAATCTGATAGAGGTTGGCATATCAGAGGTCGTTATATTCTGTTCTACATCATCAATCTCTATATCCGTTCCAATATATGGATGCAATAGGAATTCTACGACATTTACGTCGTAACGCTTTACAGCCTTTCTGGCTTGAGGTGTAGTCTTGTTAAAGATATAATCCTTCTGATAATCCTCAAACAAGTCAACCTTGCACTGAACTGGTTCCTCCCAATTGTTTTGATAGACTATTGCTTCACCCTGTCCCTGACGCGCGATTTCATCAATCTGCTCATCGTTCAATGACATTGAAGCTCCTGCAATCTTTCGATCTTCAGCCTCTGGAAGTGAAAGTACGATTTTGGTGTTTGTATTCCTTATTGCAGCTGCATCCAACATGGAAGGAGACTGGTCAACTATAATGAAAGACTCTCCATAAGTACGCATTTCTGCTATACTGTTGGTTATCATTTCCACTGACTTGCCTGCTATATTCGAATTCTCCATTGATTGAGAGGTTGAGACTTTCTTAAGCAAGTTGTGAGCTTCCTCAAGCACGGTGACGTGTCTTAATTCTCTGTTCATTCCAGATTCTGACATTCGGAATTCATTAAGTTTCACTATCAGGAATCCCATTATCAGTGCATTAGTTTCTGGAGACCCCGTACGACTCAAGTCAACAATTGTATTCTTATTGAACAAATCTTCATCTGCAACAGACCCTCTGTTGAACATTTTATCAAACATTCCCTCACAAAGGTCCTGCAATCTCTTTTCTATTGCAGCTTTATAATCACCTTTTGTATCAGCAGAATAGTCGGAATGGTCGATATAGTCTTTTAAGCATGCAACGACATCTTCCACTTTAGGAAATATAGGTGTATCAAACTTATGCTCAGAAGTTTCCACATCCCATCCACATTTTTCATATGCGGTTATAATAGAATGTTCAAGAATTGATGGCATAGCAGCATACAGAGACCAACACGCATTGAATATTCCCACTATTCTTTTTATATGCTCTAACACATCGATATGCTCATACGGGAAAACAAACGGATTTATCTGCAACAGGTTTCCGACTTTGTTAGTGTGGCTATAGACAGTCACATCATCCAACATGCCGAACACATGTTTATACTCACCCTTAGCTGGCTCTATGACCATAAAGGTTTTTCCTTGTTCTCTCAATTGCTTCAGGAGAAGGTACATCGTATTTGATTTACCGCTTCCTGTAGATCCTGTTACAAAAAGGTGCTTTGTCAATTCTGCAACGTCCAGATCAACTGGTGTATCTGAAGTCTTGCCCAGATATGTGATTTCACCCAGATGGATAGTCTCATTACTACAACGACTGGCGAATACATTTCTGGCAAATGTGGCTCTTTCCTGTACGATTATACCAGGGACACTACTCTGTGGAAATGACAAGTGTATAGCAAGTTCTTTACTGTTTACGACCGAACCCGCAGAAACGTCTAAAAAATTAAAATCAAAACGAGGGTGAAGACTATTACATAAATACTGACTTATTTCCTTTACAGAATTGGCATCCGTCCAAGTGTTGATTGCACAAGTTTCCAATCCACTTTCTTCACCGATAATGGATCCTCTATAGATGCTTGATAATTGTTGGGCTGTCGTAGGATCGTTTGCCACAAAATAAGTGGCAACAGACCACAATCCGAAAGGTCTTCCGTTTTGGAGTCTTTCAAGTTGCTTGTCAAGTATATCAAGATAAAACTTTACAGTTCTATTCTTGTATGTTATCTGTTTGGTATAGCCTTTTGTTAGAGATTCATTGTCTCCAGTCTGTTTAGACGTACCTTTTGTAATGCTATTATTGCTTCCTGTCTGATTGGCTTCAGAGTATGAGAAATTATCACAGATGGTCTTCGAACGGCTTTTACTTATGCTTTGACTTCTTCCTCCTCCTGTTTTTCCTCCTACTATACCATGCCAGAAAGATTTCCGAATACCTATACTGATATTCTCACTGCTTCCATGCGTTTCTGTTTCTCCTTCTGTATTGCTTTCTGAATAGCCGTCTGTATATGTTGCTGTTTTCGAAATTGACTCACCAATAGTTTCGGAGAGATTTTCAGTAAACGATTTGGAAATTCCTTTTGTTTCACTTTCATTGAAAGTCATTTGCAATGTCTCAGCAGGAGAAAGAGATGAATACAACCTACTAAATGATGTAATCATTTCGTTTGCTTCCACATTACCGACACTATCTGCAATGAAATAAGCTCTGAATTGTGGTATATAAGCAGTTGCATTAATCAATCTCTCAATACCTTGCACAAACTTTTCCTTTTTGTCATCACGTAATGATGCGATAGCTGACACACAAGAGACTGCAGGCATTGAAAAAGTCATCTCGGGAATAGAGGCGGCTTTAGTGCTGATACCAGGGAAATAGCCCTGAAGACCAGCCTCAAGTATTTCTCCAGAAACATTGCTGTTTCCGGAAAAATCCCTTGCACCAAGATACAGTTCTACTTCACCGTTATTTTGTTTGTTCAAAACGAGAATTACATTTTTGGCACATTTATGTAATGACATATAGAGCATAGATAGCTTGTCTGTAAAATAGACATCATTCTCCGTCACTATTCTATTCACCCTGTACCATCTTACTCTTGAATACGTGGTATCAGAAGGAAATGGTTTCACAGGACAAACACACAAGTCATGCAAATAATCACGAGTGACCATACTATCGAAGACCTGCATACTTGCTGTTGCGAGTTGCATATCTTCGTTAGTGTCATATTGGACCGTTCGCTGTCCTTGTTTCTTGGCAGATATATCTTTCAAGTCCATCGTTTCCTCGATAGACGATATTTCATTTTGATTATTCCTATCCATATTTATAAAACGCCAAATTCAACCAAAATCGAGTTAGAATACTGTTCAGCATCTTTCAACCATTGCTTAAGGTCATTGATCAGACAGGTTACAAGACGGTCTTTTTCTTTTTTCAGTTGACGCTCATACTGTTCAACCTTGAAAGCGTAGTCACTTTCCTGATTCTTCTTATTTTGTTTATACACGAAAGTGGCTGCTCCCAATGCAAGGACTTCTGCAGCTACAGCTTTCCAAGCACCTGAGAGAATATATAGACCGGCTGCGACGAGCGTACCAATGCCTACTATTTTCGGAGTATGTATATTGAGGTTCTCATAAGATAGTTCTGGCTGTTTCAAAGATGAATCCACCTTCGTTTCTCTTATTGCTATCCAATGATTAGATGACCATTTCTTCATCAGGGCACGATAACCATCATGGAAGTCAATAAACTTATTATATACATTTTCATCAGCTATCTTACTGGCACCATTTGTATATAGTCCATCTATACTGAAAAAATACTTTTCCAGAACCGACTGCGCTACAAATCTTGCTGATTCTACAAATGATTTCAGATTGTCATCTGAGACATCATCATCAAGATACTCCTGGGCTTTCTGACGGACTTCAGTCTCAAGCCTGATATAGTCCATCAAAATTGGAAATTTATAATTTGCATCCATACTCTTCCGCTATTTTTACAAGTTCCGCTGATGCCTTGCTGGTTTCTGCCATACAAGCATCTTTCTCAGCTTTGAATTCCTCTTTTCGTGACAACTGAGTCTTTAGATTTTCAAGATGAGACAACTCTTCTTTGAGTTTGTTATCGACCTCATCATTTATCAGAGTCTTCAAGTTGTCTGCCTTTTCCTTTATTTGGCGTTCTACTTGGTCTTTGTCTTTTCTTGCCCGCTTGATTGCTATGACTTTGAACTCCTTCAGTTTCTTCTCATAGTTGGTTTTATTGCCATACTTTGCAGGAATGACATAATCCGACTCACAGCATCTCCGAATCACCTTGCTTTCAGATATTACATATTTCTCCTGACTATGTGCCGTAGCTTCATGTTCTATAGCGGCAAAATCTATAGGCTCAAGAAAAAGATCCTCAGACTTGAAATCCTTTAGTATATCTGAGAACTGCTTTTTGAGATCAACAAATATGTTTTTTTCCTTTATTTTCACTTCATCAAACATATTTGTCATAGCAGCTCTCACAGAATCTATATCCGGGAGATCCCCTATCTTAAGTAGTCTTTCATCAATAAAAGAAATCTCTTTTTTTATTTTTTCAATCATCTTTTAGGGTATCTTTCATAACAATCTGCTTGCCTAATTCTTTAAGGTCAAAGCAT
>OQVQ01000168.1_pt1 | contig 31155 bp, 29 predicted proteins | sample 1691491 | NCBI WGS metagenome assembly OQVQ01 (sample SAMN03418252, study PRJEB22391) | human gut metagenome | biome: human-gut; feature: organic feature; material: feces | host: Homo sapiens | place: Tanzania | collected 2013-01
CCATTTAAAACCTCCGGAAAATGACTTTTCCTCTTACTGATGTTTTAAATGCAATAGCCGTGCCATATTCTATAAATAAGCATTCTATAGCGCTTTGAAAATTTGAAGTGATTAATGCAAGATTAATAGGGGGCTTAAATTGTCAGGAAAATGACTGTGATACTGATACAAAACTACTTGAACGAATGTTATGATGATTCTTTTTTTGAGTTGTCTGCAAATTGCGCAATCTTGAAGCTTGTTTACGCTAGTTGTTTGAATTGCTATTGTGTTTTGGCAATTGAGATAAAACATAAAGAGATCCTAAAAAGTACACGTTTTAAGATCTCTTTTAACTTTGAAATGAGGTTAACTCTTATAGAGCAATCTGCTCTACCTTGTCTAAAGATACCTCGCCGTAACCTAATAAGTTTAACTTGGTGTCTGAAGTAGTCTTTCCTAATACAACTGAACCTACAGTTGCATATGTCTTTACAGGTAAGTTTACGTTCTGACCGTTCTGTGAAGCTGTAACGTTAATTGTATATTTACCTGAATCATACTTTGCACCAGTTTTCTGATCCTGAATACCATCCCAGCTAAAGTCAATTTTGCCATCTAAGGCAGCTCCTGCCTCGAAGGTTGAAACAACATTGCCGTTGCTATCAGTAATACTGATCTTAACATTTGAAGCACCTTCACCGGCATCGATCTGAGCGGTAATAGGATTTGAACCATCAAAGAAAGCTGTCTTAGAATCAACCAATACGCTTCTGCCAACCAAGCTAGATGCTGATAAAGCAGAGCTTGATGAAATTGCATTAACTACATTATCAACGTTATTAGAAATTGTTGATAAGTTCTCAACAACTGACAACTGAGACATGGTAGTAACCATCTGGTTGTTATCAACTGGTGAGCTAGGATCTTGATTCTGTAACTGAGTTGTTAATAACTTTAAGAAATCGGCCTGATCTAGAGAGTTATTTTTCTTGGATGTAGCCTCTGCTGCATCAGATGCAATACGGGAGGAAGTTTTACCAATTGTACTGTAATCGAAACTCATCTTGTGTTCCCCCATTGAAACCTTTAGGTGGCAAGCTTTGCCACTTTTACTTTGTATGCCGTATATGTATCAAGATATGTGCCAATAATTTATAAAACACTTTACACAATTTTAGTTTATTGATTTTAAAGATTTTTATAAAGACATTTAGCAATCATTAATGGAAAATTAATCTTAATTATCATGATTAATCCTTTTGAATAATTGCAATACGGCAAATTTGAACTTTGATAAATAATAGCGTTGCCACATTTGTTATTACCTAAGAAAAGTTATGGTGGGGGCAGAGCTTGGTTAACTAGAATCATTAAATTCATCTGTCATATTGATAAAGATGACATCATACTGATTTAAATGTTTCTTGTAGTCATCAAATGAAGCTATTTTTAGATTATCAAACAATGAAGAACTATCTTGTCATCTTGCATAGTAAGAACAAATCATTTGAGCCGTTACAGATTTTCCAAAGCGACGGGGTCTGCTTAGACAAAAATATTTATTCTTTGTCTTTATACTTCTATTTAGGATCTCGATTAAAGGAGACTTGTCAACATATATAAGAGAGTTTAATGATTCTTGAAAAGACTCATTCCCCACATTTAAATACAGTGCCATTTTTATCTCCCCTATACGATGCTAGTAACTTTCCTCGTTCTCTACTATAAATGGATGGTTGTCTTTTTCACTGCAACTAAAATGCATACAACACCGTATCAAAAATTGGATGATGATGTTGTCTTAGCTTAAATCTGTATTGAGGCACAATGCTCTTTAAATACAAAGGTATAGTGAATAGATCCATTGGCTTATGGTAAAGGCATATTGCTAGTTTTGGCTTTAGCGTCTTTATAAGGCTTTCAGCACCTTTTAAGCAATCTAACTCAGCACCTTCTATATCCATTTTTATAAGAGTAGGTTGTCTATCTATGTACTCGTCAAGCTTTATCTGTAATGTAAGTTCGTGCTGTACGTTATCCGAGCTTACTTTACTATCTGCTAATGAAGCTCCTGCCCCACCGTCATCAGAAAAATTAACATAAGAATGGGTTAAACCTGTTGCTGCTTTTACACATTCTATATTTTTCAACTTTAGCTTATCGACGTTATTGAGTAGGATCTTGTAATTATTAGCATCAGGTTCAAATGCTAATACAGATTTATACTTACCTTTTACGGCATCAATAAAAGAGCTAATGCTATCGCCTGTAAAGGACCCACAGTCAACGAATACCACATCTGTACTTAACTTAGAATCAAAAAAGTCAAAATATTCATATGGAGACTGCTCTATAGGAATATTCTTTAAGCAGGAAAGATGACCTGTTGTAAAAAAATCTATCCTGTTTTTTAAGACTGTTTTAGAGAGCTCATCATCAAACAAATCCAAAACTTCTTTTGTCTCAAAATTGATTTTATCAGTACTGCTATCATCTGAAAAATAATCAAAGAACTTTAGGTAATTGCACACATAAGAATCTTGATGGACGACCTCTCTTAGGTAGATAGTTGCGTAGATAAAGGCTTGGTATTCACAAGAATCAGGATCTGAGTTGTAATAAAAAGTCTGTATTGAATTTAGGATGGGATCATCTTTAATGAATTTAAGGATTTGACTCCTATATGAAGAGGCTACTACATATATTGCTTTAGGATACTGTCTGTAAGCCTCATGAGGTGAACAAACTTTTACTTCAGATAACACCTTATCAGAGTTATCTTTTGTATAGCTATCGCAAAAACATTTAAGAGCTTCTAAAGCATCAAAATCTTCTAAAAAGCGTTTAAAGGCAAGACCAGAACTACCAGTTCCCCAAATAACTACACCATTTTGTTTAAATTTAGTGATTGTCGATTCTAGGTTACTTGAGATCTCTTTTCTTAACTGTTCTAATGCCTTATTCATACTCCGAAACTCCTTACATTAGGTATTCTGTTGATAGCTTATGCTTTTGCAGTGCTTTGTTTTCCAGAGCTTGGTACAAAACTTTTCCTGAACTATTTTTAGGAATATTTTCAACTATTTTAACTGTAAAAGCTGATGGATGAAGATGCGTCAAATTAGCTAAAAATGAGGTTGCTTGATCTTTTAAGTTGCCATCTTTTAGATAAATACAAATTTTAAAATCGTTACCCGTGCAGGCAAGCTCTGTAAGATTAAATTTTTCTTTTAATAAATTCTCACATTCATCAAGATTTACTCTGTTACCAAAGATTTTTACAAATCTTTTTTTACGCCCTGTAATAAAGAAATATCCGTCATCATCAAACTTTGCAAGATCACCTGTTTTCAAAAAGCCATTATTTTCGTCGCCTAAACTTAAGTCTTCACCTGAATTAGCATAGCCTAAAGATACATTATCACCTTTATAGCAAAGCTCTCCTTCTGCATTTGGTTGTAAAACAACATTACAATTATCATCATGCAGAAAGAACTGCCCATTTGGAATGGCAATTCCAATTGAGCCGATTTTATTTAATGACATCTCTGATGGAAGATATGACATTCTTGAGGTAGCTTCTGTCTGACCATACATAACCACAAATTCTTTTAAGTACTCATTGCAGTACTCTGTAAAAAGTTTTTGTAGTTTTTCTTCAAGATGGTCCCCTGCTTGAATCATCTGTCTTAATGTTGGATGTTCTTTTCTTGTAAATCTCAAACGATTTAACATTTCATAGGTGTATGGAATTCCCGAAAATGACGTTACACCACAAGTATCAAATAAGTTCCAAAACTCTTTTTGCATCAGACTTGAGTTTGTAAGTACTATTGATGCCCCTGCTTCTAGGTGGGTATTGATAACACTCAAGCCATAGGTGTAATTCATAGGAAGAGAGGTAATAGCCACATCTTTCTGGGTGATTTTTAAATATTCGATAATAGAAGCAGTGTTAGAACTTAAGTTCTTATAACTTAGCCTTACAAATTTAGGAGAACCTGTTGAACCTGAGGTAGAGAGAAGCAGAGCCAAATCGTCATGCAACTTATAGGCATTTGTATATTGAGTTTTTACTACTTTATAAGGACAAACATCCACACCAAAAGAGTAGATGGTTTTACCTAGATCATCATGGCAACTGTCTTTACAGATAACATAATCAGGCTTATATACTTCTATGATGTTATGCAAGAGCCCTTTATCGATTTTTGCATCCAATAGGATAGGTACAACTCTGTTTTGAATGCAACTTATATAGGATGCTAAAGCTCCTAGTTCGTTTTCACATAAGATCACGACAAGACATCTTTTTTGAATCCAACTGTAGATATCTTTACAGATACAGGCTAAATCAAAATATGAAACTGTTTTCTCAGACTCTAATATGAGAGCTGTTTTATTTTTATATTTCTCAAGATTAAACATTCTCTCATCCTGTTTAATTAACTCAATTTTGCTTGTATATCAGTTTGCTATTTTGATTAACAGAAGATTCAAACTAAACGCACTTCAACATCACGATCTTATTGTTTAGTTGAAGATCTTATCCATAGCATCGTGTATTGCCAAAGACCAGGTTTTAACATCGTGCTCACCGTCAACATCTTTGTACAATGCTTTAAGTTCATGCTTCATTGCAATGATCATAGATGTGTTTAGTTTGTTCTTTGGTTAAATAATCACAAGATCCCGTGTAAAACAGAAAATCTGTATTTTCTTTAAAAGAAAAAGTTCTTATTTCATTTTCAATTTTATTAGGACTTTGGCTGTCATCTGGTAAAAAGATCTTTTCCATATAAGTATGAATGATTTTTGATAAAGCAAAAGTCACTCTTTGATTTTTTAATCTATCATCATATGGCAAGGTATGATCATAATAACCACTAACAGCAATTAGACTTGAGAAGAAATCTGGCTTTCTTAATATCCAAGATAAAGCACCATATGCCCCCATTGATACACCTAACACTAGGTTATCATCTCTGTTTTCAGAGATAGGCAACATATGCTTTAACATTGGATAAAGTTCCAAATCTAAAAAATCACCATACTTTTCTGCACTTGAATTTACAAAAAATGTATTAGGCAGAGATGGTGCCACAACTATTAGTTTTAAAGACTCAACATAATCTAACATAGATAATCTTTCAAAAAAGATATCCCCCGATGACATGGCACAGTGTAGCGCCCATACAGTTTTTAACTTTTTACCTATGTTTAGAATAGAGCATGGAAGAGCTACTTTGACTTCAACTGTTTCATGAAGAATTAGTGAGTCAATTTTTGATGTCATTCTTATCATATGTAGCTCTATTGTAATTTATTGGATATTGAATGAAGGCTAAGGCAAATGCTCTTTGTTCGTTCAGCAACGCTGAAATATAAGGCTCTAAATATTTAATATGGAGCTGTTGCTACATTAACTTTAGTAAGCCACCATCAACTCTTAAAACTTGCCCTGTAATAAAACGAGACATATCTGATGATAGAAAAGCTACAGCATCTGCTATTTCAGAAGGTTCTGCTTTTCTTTTCATGATATTTCTTGATACAGCATCAGCTTCATCTTCTGCTGACATAGAATTTCCCATATCAGTTGATGTAAGACCTGGAGCTACAGTATTAACTCTAATTCCAAAGTTACCTAACTCTATTGCCATTCTGCGCATTGCACCTACAATGACAGCTTTACTTGCGCTGTATTCAATATTGGCACCTCCGTCGAAGGCTGCAGATGAAGAAATAAAAACAATGCTTCCTTTTTGATTTCTCATCATTGAACGTGAGATTAGCTGTGTTACAAGAATTGATGAAAACAGATTTACTTCAAAAGTATCTTTGATTGTCGCAAGCTTAGTCATAGTAAACATATTCTGTGGGTAGGCTACACCAACATTATTTACTAAGATATCAATTGGGACTTTCTTTGAAATGATTTGTTTTACAGCAGTTTTAATCTCATCTTCAGATGAAAAATCTGCGTAAAACAATTCAATTTTTACAGAATACTCTTTTTGAAGATTTTCACAGTACTCTGTAAAAACAGGATCTTCTTTACGATTTATAACAAAACAATTACATCCGTATTCGCAGAACTTTTCTAAGATTGCCTTTCCGATACCACGGTGAGCACCGGTAATAACAGCTGTTTTATCTTTTAGAAGATCCATTAAATGAAACCTTTAATTTATGAAGTCTTATAGAATTGTAACTACTCAGAACCTACCCTAAAACGATCTCAGCCTTACCATTAAAAGCAGAGGTTAAAGCTTCAAAAGCATCTATACCTTGTTTCCTAGCTGTGCTGAGGCAGGATGTGATCGTTAGGTAGGTCTGAGCTCCTTTAATTGAACGAAAACATCCTGAAACCTTTGATTTAGTTTTTACATTACGAATATCTCTTTTAGCCTGGTTATTATCAATAAGGTACAGCAAAGTTATGAATAAACATACATACCGATGCCTTGAGTTTAATAAGTCTCTCAATCAATGAACGTTCTTTACCTTTCTTACGCTTACCTCTTTTTATAGGCTCCGTATTATCCGGAGCCAATTACAGGAAAGGTCACAGCTACGTTACTGTTGTGGTTAATCACGATACCAATACCGTTGTCTGGTGTGCTCCTGGCCATAGTACAGAGGTTCTGAGCAGGTTCTTTGAAGAGCTTACACAAGAGCAGCGTCTTAACATCAAATGTGTTTCCGGTGATGGAGCAAAATGGATTGATGCCTGTATTGAGAAGTATATTCCTCATGCCTGGCGCTGTGTTGATAGCTTTCACGTTGTCACCTGGGCAATGGAAGCCCTGAATGAACTGCGCAAGGAATCATGGCGTGATGCCTACTCAAATCAGAAGAAACTGACCCTGGAGCTTAAACGTGGCAATGGTAGACCCTGCAAACAGGATAAGGCTTCTCTGAAGTTATCAGAGGCTAAAACCAAGGCTACAGAGATAAAAAACTCTACCTATACCTTAGGAAAAGCCCCAGAAAACCTTACTCCAAATCAGATTGAACGCTTGGAAATGATTGCTAAAACCAATCCCAAGCTATTTAGAGGCTATACCTTAAAAGAGCATTTGCGCATGGCTCTTAAAATGTCTTCTAGAGATGAAGCCAAAGCTGAACTGTCCACCTTCTTTTGGAAAGCAACACATAGCAGAATATCTGTTTTTAAAGAGCTTGCCTACAAAATTAGGCGTCATGAGGAACATATCCTCAATACCATAGACTCCAAACTCAGCAATGCCAGAGTTGAGTCTATAAATAACAAGATCAAGCTGTTTATCAGGAAAGCCTACGGCTTTAAAAATATTCAGAACCTGTTGAATATGATCTTATTAGGATGTTCTAATATTTTAATACCACTTCCTAATCGAGGTGGATTAGGACTCAAAGTAGCTTAAATACAGGCTTTTATCGTGCACTACTTTGAGATTTTATCCACAGATGTGCACGAAGAGCCTTAAATATGAGAAAAATCTCAGGGAATTTATAAAGTCTGCTGATATTGAGTTAACCTCAAGTGCAGCTGAGAGAAGCTTAAAGCTTGGCATCTGCTCAAGACACTCCTTTATGTTTATACAGTCTGAGGATGGTGCTAAAGCCTTTGCTGACTACCAGACCATTGTCAATACCTGTATCCTCAACAGGGTATCAGTTCAGCATTATCTGCTTTGGCTTACAGCCAATATCAAGGTGCGCATCAATATGAAGATCGCAGAAGGTAAGGATGATCCTACTTTCTATACTATGCTGGGTAAGAAAGATAAGCTTGTCGATCCGAAAGAAAAGAAGTTTGTTACCCTTAACATGTATCATAAAGAGAATAAATACGGCACAGACAGTATTGATATGTCTGGTCTTACCCCATATGATTACCGCCACTATTTAGAAAAGCTTCTTGCCTAAGATAAAAGCTCCAGGGTTGGAGCTCTTTTCCTGACCGTATGGTGAACTGCAGTTCCTTTTTTATCACCTCATTTACATTCTGTTAAGCCTAACCACATGCAAGTTAGGCTTTTTGCTAAATTATCCCTGACAATGTGCACTAACCACTTTAAAATTAGCCGGCGCGGTTTGCAATTGAGAGGCTATCCCTTTGAATTAAGGTTGATAAAATCATAACAATCTGTTGTAAAAAGGGATAGATCCCAAATAGTCGACAGTTACGCTTCTGTGTAAGCAGAATTGAACTGGGAAAGGCACGAAACGGCTCAGCATTCAATGCTCTTCGAAGCTGTAAAGGAGTCATTTCATTTTATGAAAAATGTGCGCATAAAAATCTGGTATCAGAATGCTGCGCAAAGGTACTGCAACTTGATCCTAAGACCTGGAATACTCCTTTTATAAAGAGCATGTATGTACAGCGCACTAATGAACTGCCACCAATGCCAGTAAACCGTGAAATAGGTATCCAGATTTCTCTTTTCGGAGATGCTAATGAAGATAAATCATATACACATCAGTATGTTAAGGACTAAAAATGGAATCATTTAATACCGATGCTCCAGTCGTATTACTTAACGAGCAGTCTGAACTGATTGCCATGGCTAAAGATTTGAAACTCGATGGCATTGCAGCAGAGCTAGAAGATCAGATGTCAAATCCAGTTATATTTAACGGAATGAAGTTTGAGGAAAGGATCAAGAAATGCCTTGAAAGCCAGAAGGCAGAAGAGCTCTCCAAGACTTTTGAAAAGCTGTACAGAAAATCAAAGTTACCACGAAAAATATATCTGTCACAGATAGCATCCAGTATGCCTAAAGGATTGCTTCCTGAAAAACTGGCTCTGCTGGCTGAAACCAATTACATAAAACAGGGCGTTAACATTGTAATCACATGAGCCACAGGTGTAGGAAAGTCAGCTTTATCAATAGCAGCAGCGATTGAGGCTATAAGAAAAGGGTATACCATGCGTTATTTCAGAATGATGGAGCTTATCTCCATCCTTAATGCCAAGGTTGATGACTCCTTCATTCGTTTTCGAGAATTATTGCATCGCACAGATGTTCTGCTGATTGATGATTTCGGAGGTTGTATGCTCGAGGATGATATCGTTGCTAAACTCAATGAGATTGTTGATGCTCGCTATAACGAGGGAGCAACCATTATCACCACTCAGCTGCGAATGAGCAATATGAAGGAAGTTATAAAAACTCAGGGGCCTATTTGTGATGCTTTCTGTAATAGACTATTCAGGAATTCTGATATTGAAATCTGACTCACTGGGGCTTCCTGGAGAGGCAGACCTGAAGAAATAAGAGGAGCAAAATAGTGTTCAGTCTTAAAGCGTTAACGTTGGAAAATATTATAGAGTCAACCTATAAAAAAGGGCTTGAACTGACACCAGCTCTACTGACTGAGCTTGCTGATCCTGAGGTTTCTACCTACGATATCACATCCATGCTCTGTACCTATATCAATGAGCAGAAAAAGATAGCCAACGGTAAGGATTTGCTGGAACTATGCAATCTCAAGGTCCGTAATGAAGATCTGCAGATAAGTTACCAGAGCCTTAACAGCAAATACAATGACAGCCTCAGGCAGGTATTGGAATCAAAGAAAAAGGAGATTGAGCTTACTCTCAGGAATAACGAAATTGAAAAAGAGAATGCCGAACTAAAAAGGAAAATTGATATTCAGAGTAAAAATCTAATAGCCTGTGGCTTCCGCCTCTGAATGAGTTATAAAAGCTTATTTATAAAGCCTGAGACAAAAAAGTGTCTCAGGTTTTTGTTTACTGATGGTATAAGATTTGTTTTGAATTGTATAAATATCTGTTTACGACTGTATTAAGGTTAATTTACAGGTGTCGCAAGGTAAGGTTTAAAACTGTAGCAGGATTACTTAATAAGTTTGCAGTTGTGTCACGATTGAGGTTTAAGACTGTATCAAGACTTTGCTACGTTTGGTTCAAGACTTTGTTTACAAGAGGTTCATGAACTCAAATTTTTTCCAGTATGGTATTATTTTTTAAAATAATCAATCCAGTAATCTATTTTTTCAGACCTTGACAGGATTTTCTCTCGTGGATCAAAAGAATAAATACTCATTATTTTGCAATCTGAAAAATCAAGAACAGCAAAGCCCCATGAAAGTCCAACACCAAATGAAGACAAGAGAACCTTAGCAGGAGATTTTCCGCAGATAGAATGACAAATATCTGTAACTATAGATGCAGAACCACAATTACCGTACAAATAAAAAGCCTCTGTTGAAAATTTTGATTCAGGTATTTTTGAATAAGAAGCGACAGAATTAACAATCTGCTTATTTGCCTGATGAAAAGCAAAATAATCAATATCTTCTATTTGATTTTTTGAATATTCCAGTATTTTTCCAATACCTTCAGGCCCTATGTCTGTTGCAAATTTGAACACGTCCATACCTTTCATAATTTCGTCCCAAAGATGCCAAACATTGCCTCTTGAATCAGTTTCCTCTATTGAAATAATATCTTCCTGAACCGGTAATGACCATCCACCGGCTGGAGCTATAATCTTATCCCAGTCTTTTCCTCGTGTTCCTGTATAGAAAAAGGATTCTTTATGGCATTGTGAAGCCTCAATTAATGTAGCTGCCGCTCCATCCCCAAAAAGCATATTTGAATTTCTGTTTCTTTTATCTGAATGGATACTTGCAATTTCGCCAACCAGAAGTAAGCACTTTTTTGCTGCTCCGCTTGACACTAAAGAATGAGCAACAGAAAGACCATATACATATGCAGAACAAGCTAATCCTGTAATATCAAAACTTATGCAATCTTCCTTTAAGCCTAATTTTCCATGTAAAACGCAACTAGTTGCAGGATACTTGTAGTCTAAAGAAGTTGAAGCAACAATTAGTGCATCAATTTCACAAGGATTTATATTTAAGCCCTCAAATAATTTGAGAGAAGCATCTAAACATAAATCAGATAATGAAGTTCCTTCATCAGCTATATGTCTGTATCCCAATCCTAAAATTTTTTTGTTTCTCTCAAGAATCTTTCTGTCATTCTTGTAAAACTCAATTTCATCATCTATGCAGATAACATGCTTTGGCACAACAAGAGAAATACCGGCTATATTGACATTATCAAACTTTGAAAAAGCCACTTTATCCACCTCATAAATCTTATTGAGATAATTTTTTCATTTGTTTAATTTGGATTTCCAGACTTTCCATCCATTCTTTTACTTTATTTGGAGTGTTATCCGCCAAAATTCTTTTTAAGAAATAAATAGATTTTTTCTTTTCAACTTCCAAATGCTGATATACCAAATCGTAATCAATTTCGTCTTGCAAAATCTCATTAATTTCATCAACTGAATGAGCAAATCTATTACTTGTTATACCAAGTTTTCCTAATAGAGATTTGTGTCTTTCATTTCCAGCAAAAGTTACACTTGTAAGAACAAACTGCTTTTTAAAGATAATTGCAAAACATAATCCGTGAAATGAATCGGTAATAACAAATTTACATTTTGACATCAGCTTCAACCAGTCAACCATTTTGGGTCCACTGTATTTCCAATTGTCTAAATCAGTGTTTTTTATAAAGCCAATATGATCACTGCCATTGTATAAAGAATACATATCCTGACGACTATCTATATATTCAATTACATTTTGATCAACACAAGACTGATTGATAATATATTTACAAAAGTAATCATCAGGAATTTCTAGTCTGGAGGTGTCAATCAATTTCCTATAATCATTAGCATCTAACAGAAATACTGCATCTAAAACATGTTCGGCATCCACATCAAAATAATCTTTGCAGATAGATACACCACTGCTCTCTCTTACAGAGATATGATTGAATCTTTTTAATAGACGTTTTCTTTCAAGTAAATCTGCAGCTGAAGGTGGTATTTCTTTTGAATCACCCAGCTTTGTATTAACTACTCTATTCAATCCGAATGATGGAGCATATGAAGCAATATTTTTTGAAAAATGGGCAAAATTGAGCAAATATACATAAAAATCATCTGTAAAGCCCATATTTCGCCAAACACCATCAGGTCCGGTAATGAAAGTTTGAACATAATTATTCAAAGCATCAAGCTTCAGCTCATTAATACAAGGAGCTGTTTCATTTATGTACTCATGACAGAAATCTATTAAATCAGAAATATCGCTATATCCCCAATTAGGTGGAGCCAAAACAATATGAACAGGAGAAAATCCAGTTAACTGTTTTATCTTTTCCTGAAGGGCATATCCTGTTAACACAGATCCATAATTATTATGAGAATCATGGAAATTTAAAATCGCTATATTGTCATTTTTATGTAAGTACTCTTGTATCAGCTGACTGACTGATTTTTCATTATTATTTTTAACAAGAGCACTTCTAAATCTGTCAGCATTTATATGAGTTGAAGAATGTGCAACCAGAAGATTCTTACATTTTATTTTTTCTACATCTACTTCTTTAATAAGACCGAACTGATCTTTGATTGAATCAAAAATAGACTTAGCCTTAGGGTTATTTACGATGACAGTAGATGCGCCCTTATCATCAGTCAGATTCAACTCTCTTCTTGCTAAAGACAGGAAGTCGCCTATTGTAAAATCGCCCTGTCTTGGAAGTTTTGAAAATTTGCAGTTTGTGCATGATTTTCTAAGAGTAAGACAATCTCTAAAGCCCTGAAAATAAGTGTCATCATTACCAGGACACTGATATTTTCCTTTAGAATACTCAAAGGTAATATAAAAGTCCTTCCATCCGTTCACAGCTTTATTTCTAAACTGAAAGTTTTTTACGCTGTCAATGTTTCCGTCTGTAACCTCATCAAGGTAGTCATCAAACAGTTTTTGTGGAGGTACACCGTGACAAAATAAATCAACAGTAATCAGTAACTCGTTATCTTTTCCAAGAAAGCTTTTTAAACCTGCAACCTGACAAGGTGTTCCTGTAAAAAGAACATACCTTTTATTGTCTAAATATTCTTTTATTTCCCTATAAATAGAGCCAATATAACTTTGAACATATTTGCTTCCATGAAGTCGCTTAAGGTCCTGCTTATTATCTACAATGATGTGCTTAACTGTATGGCCATCTACAAAGGCGGCACCGCAAACTTCACCACCTTTTGATAACACGTAGTCTGCAAGAACACTGAAAGCTCCACCGGATGTGCTCTCTTTTCTTACTTCAGGATCGGCTATAAAACCACCAAAACTTAGAGGATAACCATTTTCAGATACTTTTTTGGATTTATTCAGACAAGGACAAATCTTTCTGCATTTTCCACAATTTGTACATTTTTGTTCATCGACAGCAGGAAATAAGAAATAGCCATCCCTAGGTTCAATGCTAATCGCATTTTTTTTACATATATTTGCACAGGCACCGCATCCAGTACACTGAGACTCCATAAAAGATATATCTGATATATTATTTAGCATAATCTTAACCAATCTGTGTAGATAAAAAGTATTTCTTATATTTAACCATTACGATTAGGCAATAAAGTAAAAGCATCATTCTGATGTTGAATTACAAATGTATTCATTTAGCTTTGAATACATAATTTTTCCAGATGCATTGACTGGGATATCTTTCAGATAGCTGACCCTTATTGCGCGCCTGTTTATACCAATATTTTTTTCAATAAAACCAACCACACTTTCAGATCCGGTTACCCCTTTCACATAAACTTCGAGAAGATCATCTTTGCCGGAGCATAAAAATTGTGAAAGTTCAAATTGTGCATTTAATAGGTTTTCAACTTCTGACAAAGCAACTCTTTTTCCATATATTTTTAAAAACCTGTTCTTACGGCCGCTAATATAGAAAAATCCTTCTTCATCCTTATATGCGATGTCACCTGTTGAAAGAACATTATTACGCGTAGATTCCCCAAGCAAGTCATCAATGCAGCTGGCATACCCCAAGGTAACATTATCCCCTTTGTACATGAGCTCGCCTTCTGTTCTAGGCTCTTCAATTTCAGATCCATCGTCTCTTCTAAGAAAAATTCTGCCGCCAGGAATAGCAATACCAATGGAACCTATTTTTTTCAGGGCAAGTTCATGAGGAAGATAAGAAATTCTGGCAGTAGCTTCAGTCTGTCCATACATTACAAAAAATTTAATACCTTTTAACTGACAGTACTGAGCAAAATACTCTTGAAGAGAGTTATCAAGGTGGCCTCCTGCCTGAGTCATTATTCTGAGAGAAGAAAAATCTTTTTTAGCAAAATTCAGTTTTCTTAACATCTCATAAATAAAAGGCACACCATTGAAAGATGTAATCTGATATTTTTGAAATAATTTCCAAAATTCGCTTTGAATAATTGTTTTATTAGTAAATAAAATTGAAGCTCCTGAAAAAATGTGTGTATTTACGATACTTAATCCGTATGTGTAATTTAAAGGCAATGTCGTTATTGTTCTGTCATTTTCATTAGTATGCAGAAAATTTAAGATAGATTCTGTATTTGACAATATGTTCTTATAGCTTTGCTTAACTACCTTTTGAGAACCGGTTGATCCGGAAGTTGGTAGAAGTAAAGCAATGTCGTCATATATTTTTGAATACGAGAAGCAAATTTCTGACTTGAACAGAGAATACGAAAGAATATCATTCTGGTGGATGTAAGAATCAAAATTCCCGCCCTTTGGACAGAATATAAAGTCAGGATGATATAACTCAATATAGTTATTCAATAATGATTTTTCTGTTTTTGAATCAATCATTAATGGAACAACATTGTGATTAAGGCAAGAAATATAGCCAACTAAACAGGCAAACTCCTTTTCACACAGAAAAAGAATAATACATCTGCGTTTCACATATTGATAGAACAACTCAGATAAATCATAAAGATCATCATATGAAAAGATCTCTCCATCTTCGCATATACATGCTGTATTTGAAGAATACCTTTTCAGATCAAAAATCTTTTTATCAAATGAAGCCATTCTAAAATCTCAAATAATTCGATCAAGTAAGTTATTTAATTGTAATTCTTACAAAAGAACATCTATTGCGAAATGAATTTAAAGATTAAAACCTACAAAATTTTAAAGGGGAGCCGCATCCAACTTAATCTTAATACAATAAGAAAATTACTATGCTGAACATCCCATTTTAATTTTGATTTAATCGTCGTTTACTGCTTGAAATTTCACAATGTGACGACCTTATCGAAGAATTACGGCATTAAAACAGTTAGTTTGTTTCAATCATTTTTTTCTTCCAATATTCAATCAACTGATCTCTAGTCATATGATCGGAAGATTCCTTGTAGGTTCTGACTCCGGTGCAAAAAGCTCCTTTTAATGGCAGAATACCGGTCGCTGAAACCAAGCCATTACCAAAACCGCAACACAGATAAGGTTTTTCATCAAAAGACTTTTTCTCATCAAATAAATCTGACAATACAGTCGGAATAGAACACATTGTATTGTTTCCGTACTTTGAAAAAGTTTCAAAAGGTGTTCTGTCTAATGAAAAACCAGAAAACTGAGCAACTGACTGAACAATTTGCTTATTAGCCTGATGCAAACAGCAGTAAGAAATATCTGACTGAGATAATGATGCAAACTCAAGAGTTTCCTTAATATTTACAGGAACCTCATTCATGGTAAAACTGAAAACAGCGTTTCCATCAAGCAATCCGTCAAACAGTCTGACTTTATAACCTTTGTTTGTCTCAAAATACTCATACAATGGCTTGTTGTATGGATCCTCTCTAAGTAATCTTCGTTCTTCTCTCAGTCTATTTCCACCAGCAGGAGGAATAATTCTGTCATATCCGTCAGAGAAGGTTTTAATTCCATAGAAGGAAGGTATATTTTCTTCAGAGTAATCCAGTAAAGTTGCAGAGCCGGCATCACCAAATAATGGAGCCTGATTTCTATTTGACAAATCAAGACCTGATGTTGGAATATCAGCATTCAAAAGAAGAATTCGCTTTTGTGCGCCTGATTCAATAAGCTGAGAACATAAGAAAAGACCCCAAACCCAGCCAGCACATCCCTGAGAAATATTTGTACAGAAGGTGCCTGACTTCAGACCAAGTTTGTGGTGTATATAATATGAGTCTACAACACCCAGATAATCTTGCTTCTGAACAACATAAACAAGACCATCTATGCTTTGTCTGTCTATGTTCATCTCATTTAATAAATTCTCTGCAGCAGAAATAGCCAAATCAGCAGATGTGGTTCCGTCTTCTATAACTCTTCTCTTAAAGAATCCAACAGTCTTTTTCATTCGATCTACTTTTCGTACATCGTTTCCGTAGTATTCAACTTCGTCATAGATATTGATTTCTTTTTCAGGAACAACAACAGACAGTCCAGATATTTTTACATGATTAAATTTGTTTAATGACATATCAGCACCTCATCTTTATTTATTATCAAACTAGTCCACTGTTAACGAGAATAGAAGTACCCGTAACTTTATTGCTTCGCTTATTTAAGAGAAACCTAATCTGTTCAACAACATCTTCTGGTGATAGCATTCCCATTGGCTGAAATTCATTAACGAAGTCAATAAATCCATCACCATAAACATCTTTAACTACATTGTTCAAAGGAGTATCAACCATAACAGGGCAAACCGAATTAATTTCTACATTATTACTTATCAGTTCCAGAGAAACCGATCTGATAAAAGAGTCTAATGCACCTTTTGTTGTACTATAGATATGATTATTCTTAGAGCCCCTTAGAGCGGAAATTGATGATAAAGCCACAACTCTTAATGCGCTTTCTCTTTTTTTGTATGCTGTCAGTAATTTAAGTATTTCAACAAATGAATAGAAATTGACTCTCATATTCTTATCAAAATTTTCATATGTTGTTTTTCTAAGACCGCAGGGAATGCCATATCCGGCACAATGAATGAAACCATCAAATTCGATGCTTTTATAAACACTCAGAGCATCTTTAATTTTTTCAACATTACAAAGATCGATATCTATAAACTCAATTCGATCTGTATCAGTTACGTCCTTTATTTTGTTGATGCTATCTCTATTTCTTATTGTCAGATACAACTTAACATCTTCATCTTTAAAAGAAGATACCAGACATTTTCCTATGCCAGATGTTTCCCCAGTTACCAAATAAGTTTTCATAAATGTCACCTAAAAATAAAATTTTTATCCTAAAGGATTAACAATTTTTAAGGTTATTTCTAAACTTTTAAAATTGAAAAAGCATAAATATAAAATTACAACATAGTTGTTTAATTATAGGCGTCAGATAACCGCGTATTATTCACAGCTGTCAATCAATTTAAAGTCATACTCTTGATTCTTTTGTTTCAGAGTATTTCTATTAAATGTATACCTTAAAATATATTCACTATCAGTTTCACTGATAATCTTCGCCTTAAATTTAACTAAATTGAGCAAAAGAGCTCTGGTATTGTCTTTATGAACTGAAGAAATAAGATTATTGATATTGTATTTATCCAAAATATTGATTGATAAAACACCAATATCAAATGAATACCGCGAAAAATCCTCTACTATAAAAATACCTGTTTTTGCAGAAGAATTTTCCATATCAATATCAAACAAATTATAGACGCCGCATGGCTGCCAATCTATTTTAATTAGATAATACCTTTTAGAATTATTCCCTTTTAATCCAGAGACAAACTTCAAATGGGATTCATAAGAAAATACAGAACTATTGTCACAATTCTTTCTGACATATTCTGAATTTCTCATAGAATAAACACACTCTATTTCAGAACCAGTCAAAGTTACAAAATTGTGAAAAGAGATAACCGTTTTTTCCATTTTATTCTAACTACATAATAAACTTTTACAGTGTACCGCCATTCATATAGATTGAGGTGCCTGTTACTTTAGTACCCTTTTTATACAGCATAAATTTGATTTGCTCTGCAATCTCATCAGGAGAAATGACACCCAATGGCTGAGCAGATGCTAACCATTTCTCAAAGGATTCACCTCTGTACATTCTTTGATCTTTCAGCATTGGAGTATCAACAAAGCAAGGCTGAATACAGTTTATCTCCACATTCTGATTATTCAGATCAACACTAACGGAACGTATAAAAGCTTCCATTGCTGCTTTTGAAGCAGAATACATATGATTTGTTCTGTCTGGTCTGAAAGAGCTAGCAGAAGAAATGGCTACTACTCTAAATCTTCTGTCAGTTTTCTTTGAAATCGTTAAAAGTCTAAGAATTTCCACAAAAGACAAAAAGTTAACTCTCATTAGTCTTTCAAATTTTGCAACAGTGGTTTTTCTTAAAGTCTGAAGATCAACAATTCCTGCACAATGCACAAAGCCATCAATGGCAACCTCTTTAAAAGGAGCTAAAGCCTCAGAAATTTTTTCAATATCAACAAGATCTGCATAAGCAAAGTCTATCTTATCTGTATTGTTAAACTCTTTTATTAACTTATCAGCCTTTTCCTTAGATCTTACAATCAGAATAAGCTTTACATTTTCTTCGAGCAAAACCTTTGTCAGTGCATATCCAACACCAGAGGTGGCACCTGTGATTACGTAAGTCTTTCTATCTTCAGAGCCAGTATTCATTATTTTGATAACTCCAATTTTATGCATTCGCGCCATGCAAAGATGTCATGCTCACCTTTTACTTCAGCATAAGAGCAGTCATAGCCATTTTGCTTTAAGAGACTGTAGATAAATTCAGATTGGGGCAAACTTAAAAGATCATTATCTCCACAAGCTATATCAACTCTTAAACCTTTTTTGTTGACACCATTTCTTATTTTATCGGCTATTTGGGAATCATCCCTTAAATTATGTGAATCATCCAGAAAAGCCTCCTTCATATATGGAGTTGCAAATTTAGCTAATAAATAAGATTTCCTTTGCTTTTTTAATTCAGGAGAATGAGGTATCGACATATCATAATAGCCACTGATACAGATTAACCTTGAAAAGAAATCTGGTTTTCTAAGCCCCCATGAAAGAGCGCCAAAAGCCCCCATTGAAACACCAAGACAAATATTGCGTGACTTGTTTGAAGGCAAATTCAAAATTGAAGATAAGAAAGGATATAATTCAGAATCAAGAAAATCAGCAACGCATCTGTTAGGTAAATTCATATAGTAGCTGTTGGATAAACATGGTGCTATAACAGCATATTCACCTGTTTCCACATAATCTAACAGATTTAATCTATCAACAAAGATATCCCCATCCGAAAAAATGGGATGAAGACACCATATATTCTTTACAGAATCATTTTCCCCCAAAGTTTGAGGGAGAAAAACTTTCACTTGAATTGGTTCTTTTAAAATTACAGAATCTAGCTTTAATGAAATTGAAATCATTAGTTCAAAGCTAAATCAATAAAATCAGATACAGTTACACACTTTGATAAATCAACCAAAGAGCATTCTTTACCAATAGACTTAAAATAAACAACTAAATTAAAAAGTGCTAATGAATCAATATCATCACACTCATTAATTACTGTAGACTCTTCAATTGGGTCGAGAGGATCAACAAGCTCAATAATTTTGCTTAACATTTCTTCTCTAGTCATAATAACTCCTTTAAATTTGCACTAACCAACTTATATATAACACACAACTTACAAAACAACTAATAATATAAAAAAAATTTTTATTATAATTCACATAATTAAAAAATTTAATCCTAACTATTCGATATAAACAATTCTTGAAAGATCTCTAATAATGTCAAATCCATCCCAGATAGAAGTCATATCAAGAGCTTTTCCAAATGGGACAATTCTGTCGATACCTAAAGAATTGAATTTTGACATTGAATAGTAAATTGTTTTTGGGTCAATTCCAAAATATGTTAGCGTCTGGAATTTCTCATTAACAACCTTAAAAAGCTCCGATATATCGCTTATGCTGCACTCAAAAAATGCACCATCTCTGCAACGATAAGATTCTAAGCCTGAAGAAAGCGCTTTAAGTTCCATCCTGTATAACAGGTTTTTATATTGAGTAAATTCTTGTATATTTAGATTAACGGCACATTCACAAAAATTATTATATTTTTCGAAAGATGTAGATCCCGAAAATTGTATCTTCTTATCAAGAACGGATATTACTGCTGACCAGAAACGGTTCCTCGCTTTTTCATCATCATTTAACCAGGCAATGAAATGAGGAGAGGAACAGGCATTTTGATTCATAGTATACGAATCATTAACAAAATTTCCTGCCAAACGAGCCAGAGCTTCCTCTGATAGATTTGCTACTGCAATGGCATCAATTACAGCAAATGAATATCTGTCAGAAAAGCAAATATCTACACATCTTGGTTTGGTTTTCAGATTTTTAAACTGTTCTATAGTTGAGTCTCCGCCCCAAATCACTCTGCAGTCTGAACATTCGCTAAAAGATGAAGATGCTTCAACATTACTTTTGTCAAATGAACAGAACAGATTGCTTTTTTCGATATCAGGATACTTTTGAAATAAATTATCTATTATTTCCAATAACATTTCAGTTTGTGAAAAGCGCTGAGACGGCAGTCTTACAATATTGCTGTTTCCGGCAAGTAATGAAAAAATAAAAGAAAAAGCAAATGTAATAGGAACATTTGAAGGCGCTATATGAAAACACAGGCCCCTTCCAAGTCTTGATTCTCCAGAGAAACGCTCTCTGATAGCCTTAAGGTTAGACTGACGGCACCAAAAGGCAAAAGACATCACATCAGGATATTGTTTGCAGTACTTATTGAGTCTTATTGCTGAAGATAGTTCCTTTACAAATGATACTATTTCTTCATCAAAAATATGATTTACCTGAACATATGGGAAATCATCAATTTTTCCCACTCTTTTATCAACTTCTTTCAAATGTATCGCTACATCCTCTAATTTCTGCATATTTTACTCTTCCATGCAATCTGAAGTACTTTCCTTTTCTACCACAAGGGCAATCGTCCTGGCCTAAGATCTCTCCCAGGTCCTGTGTCAGCAATACATGCCCAGGGTAACTTACGGGTAAAACTGATAAAACCTCGATTAATCCTTTTTCACCATTAGGAAGGACAGAGAAATCATTTTCATCTCTAACAATTACATCTGAGAAATTTGAACAGTGCATATGGCCACATTCACACTCAACAAAAACAGATCCCAGTTGTTCAACCATTCCGTAATAATTATGTATTCTTACGTTTCCAAGGCACTTTTTGAGTCTTAAATTGAACTCTTCAAAGCTAATAGCCGCATCTTTTATTTTTTTCCAGCCGCCAATATGAAAAATGATGCCATTAGGGATATTTAAAGAAATATTATGTTTTTCTAAATATTCAACCACGTACAGCCATATCATATATGTATAGCCGAACAAAAGAATAGGCTCTGTCTTGTGAGCTTGTATGTATTCAATTATTTTCTCGACAGAAAAATTCATATTTTCATCAAGAGCATAAATGGAATTCTTGCCAAAAATAGAAAATCCTATAATTCCGGCGCCACGTGCAGAATAATTTTTTCTATCACTGATTGATTGTTTTGAATCAAGGATTATAAGTGGAAGACGCTGCTTTCCAATGTAGCTGCCAATAATTGAGTTTAAAGCTTTTGTTTGCAACAGAACATTATTAGAATCAAGATATATTTTTGATACAGATTGTCCTGTAGTTCCTGATGAATGCAGTCTTTTTACAATTGACTCATTAGGTACACTGATTAAATCAAATTTCTTGAACAGACTGACAGGAATGAAAGGGAGATCTTCTACGCTATAAGTCTTGTTACAATCATACTTTAGTAATGAAAGAATTTTTTTATACTCAGAGCAATTGCTGAAATGCATTCTAGTCAGAGAATTCAAAGTCTCCTCTAAAAACATCCTTTTTCTGGAGAAATCCATTGAATAAGGTGACTCAGAAAATAGCTTACTGTAATCCATCATTGTTCTCTTTGATAAAGATATCATGAGGCTCAAAATAAGAAGCCCCAAAATAATTATATAAATTTATAACAGCAACGTTCTGTGTACTAATCCTTCCGATTATTCTCTTTGCGTGATTATCTTTAGCCCATTGAACTGCACTTGCGTAAAGAGATAAGGCAGCACCGCTTATTCTAAATTTTGGAATAACAGCAGCCAGCTCCACTAAGAAGCTTTCATCGTCAATTTTTTTAAGATAAAGAAAACCAATAACATCACTTTTGTGATAAGCAAGAAAACACTGTTTTATGTCTTTTATGTGCTCAGATAGAACTTTCCTTGAAATTTCTTTTGAACACTGAAGTCTAAGATTAAACCTTCTATCAAGAAGAAAAGAATCAACCGCAATTTCAAGGAGTTTTTCTTTAACTTGAGATGACAAAGAATTTTCAAGAACCGTTTCTACTCTAATAATTCGAGAAAAATCAGCATTTACTTTTGAAATGGTAATCGAAACACCTATATTTCTATCTACAAAAAAAAATCCTTCCTTTTGCAGATAGATCATATCTTCAGAATTAGATGGGATCTCGATGCGAATTAAATCAGAATCGACTTTTTCGCAAACAGCTTCTTTTGCTGAATTATACTCAGCTACTGTAATTCCATTAAAATTCTTTATCATATTCAAAATATTAACTGATTGTTATATTGTATTTTGAAAGGATCTCTATACCCTTTTTATAACTAGACAGGTCAACAATATCATCAGGCTCAAGTGTAATATTAAATGTATCTTCTAATTGAGCTACCAGCCCCATATGACCAACAGAATCCCATGCAGGAATATCCTGAAACTTAAGGTTTTCAAGATTTTCTACACCAATATCAAATGCCATACAAAAAGCCTGCTGATACTTAACTCCATTTTCGTTCATAATTACTACTCCATAATTTTTAATGTATTCTCAATCTTTTGATATACAGAATCTTCATCAAGTCCGTATGACTGCAACACATCCTCATACTCTCCGGCCTTATGAAAACGATCTTCTGCGCCAATAATTTTAAGAGGTATACTGATACTATTCTGTACAAAAATTTCAGCTATGCTTGAACCCAATCCACCGAAAATGGAATGTTCCTCAACACTTACTACAAGCTTATAGCCTGTAAGTGACTTTACTGCATCTTCATCCAAAGGTTTAATTGTATGCATATCAATTACAGTAACGGAAAGATTTAATGATTCTTCAATCTTTCGAGCAACATTTAAAGACGTATATACCATCGAACCTGTCGAAATAATGCAAATATCTTTTCCTTCTTTTAATTTAATTGATTTTCCAATCTCATAATTAAAATCCTCTTTATAAATCATAGGCGTGTTAACTTTTCCAGTAAGCCTAATATAAACAGGTTTTTTAACAGCTGAAGCACTTTCGATGCATTTTGCAGTTTGTAATGCGTCAGAAGGAGAAAGAATTACAATATTTGGAATAGATCTAAAAATTGCAAAATCATTTAAAGCATAATGAGTTGGACCGCAATCACTCTGAGTTAATCCTGAAAAAATTCCAACTAGTTTTACAGGTAAATTCATATATCCCATATTTACCCTTACCTGATCTAAACATCTTGAACAGGTAAAGACAGATTGAAATGCCAGAAATACGGTAAAACCTTCATTTGCAAGACCAGAACATACGCCTAATGCATTCTGCTCTGAAATTCCAAAGTTTATGAATTTATCAGGGAATTTTTCCTTAAATCCATTTAACGCAGCACCTGTAGCCTGATCTGCAGTTCCTACAATTAAACCAGGCTCTGTGAGAGCTAAATCGCTCATTAGCTTTCCAAAAGCACCTCTTTCTCCAAGCAGAGACAGGGTTCTTATATTAATCGATGAATATTTAATCATCTTCTATCTCCAGTTCCTGTTTTGCCTGAAGATAATCCTTTTCAGAAATTGCAGCCATATGATAAATCGGATTATTCTCCATAAAAGAAATTCCTTTTCCTTTTATTGTATTTGCAATAATTGCTACAGGTTTAGAAGAAACTTCACTAAAAGCATTCTTTAAAGATGCTATATCATGACCATCAGCATAAATAACTTTGAATCCAAATGCTTCCCATCTGTCTCCAAGATTATCTTTATTGATAATATCTGATGTTTTTCCATCCAATTGAATCTGATTAAAATCTACAATCACAGTCAAATTATTTAAATTGTGGTGAGAAGAAAAAGCAGCTGCCTCCCAAACAGATCCTTCATCACATTCACCATCTCCAATGTACGCATACACTCTGGATTGACTGTTTTTCATTTTTAAAGCCAGCGCAGTTCCTGCGGCCAAAGATATTCCAATGCCCAAAGAACCACTAGCAAATTCAAAACCTTTAGAAGGCAGGAATCTAGGATGAGTCCAGAAATCGCTACCCTTTTGCTTGAAATCAAGAAGATCCCGATCCGTTAATATGGATAAATTCTTTAAGGCAGCATACAGAGCCATAGCACCATGGCCTTTACTCAAAATAAACCTGTCTCGATTTGGTGACTCTAAATCAGACGGATTTATGCGCATAACAGAAAAGTATAAAACACTTAAAATCTCGCACATTGATAAAGAGCCACCTACATGAGACCCTTTTTTGCCTGCAACATGTGCCATTTTTATTATATCTTTTCTGATATTATCAGCTATCTTTTGTAAATCTTTGTTTTCCATTATCTAAAGCGATCCAGAAAAATTATTAAATAAGTGTACCTTACTTTGGATATTTAATATATCTTTACATATCAAAATCTGTGATATTAAAATTCAACATCAACGATGTCATCAGGTACTGATTACATCATTATTCAATAATGATGTATTAAATAATGACAGCATTGCATAATTCAAACTTCACCTAATCAGACATAAATGATTACAAGAAATTTGTAATTTATTCTTTCAAAGATCTCATATAAAACTTAATGTCCAGAGCCTTTATAAATTTTTATATCTTGTCGGGGACAGTTAATGATCTTCTACTTTTATAAAATCAGAGCTTCTAAAAACTCTATCTCAATTAGATGGTATTGAACGACCTATATTCATAACTAGGCTATTAAGAAGCCTTAATAACATGATATAGAGTAGATAATTATTTGTAACTGCTCAGAACCACTATTAAATTAAAACTTTCTCAGTTTCGCCTTTGAAAGCAAGAGCCAATGCTTCGAATGCATTTATGCCATGCTTCTTGGCGGTGCTGAGATAGGATGTAATCTTGAGGTAGGTCTGAGCTCCTGCCTTTGTACGAAAACATCCTGAAACCTTTGCTTTTGTCTTTACATTGCGTAAGTCTCTCTCCGCCTGATTGTTATCAAATGGAACCAGGAAATTATGTATAAACAGACACACCGAATCCTTAAGCTTAATCAGCCTGTCTATTAAGGCTCTTTCTTTGCCTTTCTTCTTTTTACCTCGTTTTTTAGGCTCTATCTTATCCGGAGGTGGACATTCCATATTGGCATAAGCCATAATTTCGTCATACTCATGCTCAAGAGCTTTTATTAGATTCTCTCTTAACTCTGTTTTACCTTCTTCTATAGCCTGTTCTTTTGCGGTTTTCATGGTTATAAGAAGAGTCTTGAGTCTTTCGGCCCATACATGAGTTGGATTATTCTCAATGTTGGCTATAAGTTCTCTTAACAGATGAGCACAGCAGACTGCATGAAGTATATCTTTGAATTTCCAGTAGGCGCCCCAGCAGTCATGGACTGCGGTACCACCGATATTCTGAATTACACCATTATCTTCTATGCCTTCCTGTCCTCGTTTCTTATTAACGGTAAGATAGGTGTATTTAGCATTGGATGAGTTATGTACCCACTGTGTAGAGCCTTCTACTCTGGCACCGGTTTCATCAAAGTTAACAACAGAAGAGCCAATCAGCAGTTCTTTGATTTTCTCTACTATTGGTGTAACCTTTTGTCCGCATTTTTCTACCATTGAACAGATAGTGCCTTCAGACAGAGTTACATTAAACATACCGTCAATGATAGTTTGAATTCTGTCTGTACTTACTGCACCAAAGGTGCTGAGAAGACCAGCCATTGCAGTAAAGGTATCTCCATACTGAACATAGGCTTTAACCTCTTCAGGAAATTCTCCTTTAAGTTTGCTTTCGCCACATGGACAGGCTACCGCTTTCATGCTCTGATGCTCGATTACCTTTGTGGTTAAAACTGCTTCAACAACATATCTCCTTTCTCCACACTCAAATACCTTTCCGTTTGCAACGCATGAGGCAAAATGTGGGCAGGTCATACATTTATCTGGATGGTGTTCCTTTACCTCATCAGTCTCATGAGGCACTTTCATGTTCGCTCCACTGTGACCATTCTGTCCACCAGGCTTTCTGCCTGTTGGCTTTCTGAGACTTCTTGCCTTATTTGGCTTCTTATAACCGTCACTTGATGGTGGTTTTGAACTGTTATGGAAATCCATATTCAACTGTCTGCGCAGGTCTTTTATGTTTTCCTGCAGATCGAGGATGGTATTAGTCAAGCGCTCATTCTGCTTTGCTATTTTCTCATTTTGAACCAGAATGCCAGCACTTGTTTCAAGCATAATGCTGAAAAGGAATGAAAGAGAATCAACGAGTACAGCAGTGTCACCTGAAGCTTTACTTTTAAGCTCCTTTGTTATCTGCTCTACCTGCTTTTTCAGTTCCTTTAAATCCACAGCAAATTCCCGACTGTTATTATTACTGATGTAATTATAACATCCTGAATTTCAGCACTTTTCTTCATATAAATCAGAGGAACACTATGTGCTTCAAAACGATCGAGAAGGATCTGAGCAGATCGCTACAGATCGATTAGCAGTCAAAATGACAAAACAAAGCACTTCAAAACAACATCGCTGTATTCGCGTTATATGAGCAATATGGGCTATTTCTGGTAAATGCAAAGAAAAAAGCATTTTGATTAGGAATGTGAGACAATTCACAATGTAAATTCTAAAAGAACAATCTGACTGTAAAAGTCAGTCAAAATACTCAAAACAATTTTTTTGCGTGTTACCGATCTGAACAGTTACCTTTTTTTTACTCCTCTTATAAGTTCATCGAGGTTGAGCAATTTTTTCTTTAATCTGTTCCACCTTTTTTGATTGTTCTCATCAAAACATAGTAACCAATTACAATAATTGTTATTACTTAGAATTCCAAATATCCTCTGTTTTTCACTTAACTCAAATGCTTTTAAGTAAAATTTAAATCTCTCGTGAAACAAACTTTGCTCTAACTTGATATCAAAGTCAGGTGGCTTATCAGGATCCTTTAAAATTTCTACTCTATTGTTCCATTCTTTGTTATTTATTGCTAATTCAAAGTTAGATGGAATATATTGAAAAAGTCGTCTTTGTGTACTTTCTAGATGTATTTGATTGTCTAATAAAGGATCGTTTTTGATCAACTCACAATTTTCAAATATTACATTTTTAAAGTCTTTTTTCATTTCATTTATCCTATTTATATAATTGACACGGAATTGTGCCTATATATGTATTTATAAAATTTCACATTTTCATCCAAATACATATATATATTTATATGACTAAAATTTAAGTTGATAAATTTTCTCATTTTTTTATATTCTTAAAATTCAATACGTTATCAATATTTGAAAACGTTACATATTGTTCATTACTCAGTAAGACATTCATTACTAAAAATAGAAGATGAAATTGCAGTAGGAATAGCCGTAATTCTTTTACGTCAAATCGCAACTTGAGGCATATTTTCCTTATAATAGAGTTCGTAAGAGGAGTAAGGCATGCTAAAAAGATTCTCTGTTAAGAACTTTAAAGCTTTTGAAGATAAAGTCACTTTAGACTTGTCTTCTATTGGCAATTATGAGTTCAACAAAGAATGTATTAGTAATGGTATTTGCAAAACAGCTTTACTGTACGGTAAAAACGCTAGTGGCAAATCATCCTTATGCTTTGCCTTATTTGATATTGTAGAAGTTCTTACAGACAAGTATGTTTGCCATGATGTCTATAAGCCTTACAAGCACATTCTTCATCAAGATGCGCCAACTGAATTTGAGTATGAATTCAAATTCGACACTGATGAAGTCTTTTATAAGTATTCAAAGTCAGATCAAAGCACTCTTATAAGTGAAGAGCTTATAATCAATCAAAAGCAGATCTTCAGTTACAAAAAAGATCTTGTAGCTCAAGATATAGCAGTAAATCTTGAAGGGGCAGAAACTCTAAAAGTCTCCTCAGATAAACTAAATATCTCTCTTTGCAGATTCATCAAGAATAATGCCATTTTAAAAAACAATCTTGAAAACTCAATTTTTCAAAAGTTCTTTGAATTTGTTGAGAACATGCTGATGATTTGCTCTTTTGATCAAAGCTGTTTCATTGGTTATAAAAAACCACCAAAAGACAATCTTGTAAAAAAGATTATTGAAAACAACAATTTTGAAAAGTTGCAACAGTTCTTTTTAGAGGCTGAATTTACAGACAAATTAACCTATAAAAAGAATAGTCTAGGCGAATATAACCTCTTTATACAGTATGATGATAAGTGCTTAGACTTTAACGATGCTGCATCAAATGGCATGAAGGCATTATTGCTTATTTACTACTATCTTGAAAACAAACTTAATCAGGATAAAAGACCTTCATTTGTTTGCATTGATAACATTGATGCTATCTTCAGTTTTGAGCTATCTTATTTCATCGTTAATAAATTCAAAAGCAACAATTCTCAGGTAATACTCACAACTTACAATACCAGTAACTTCTCAAATGATTTACTTCGTCCTGACTGTTATTTTATCTGCTCTAAAACCAAGATTGTTAATGCCAATAACGCAACTGATAAAGAGCTTCGCAGAGGACATAATTTAGAAAAGTTATATCGAGGAGGAGCATTTTCATTTGACAATTAAGAATGAAAATAAATGCTTTAACTTGTGCTTTAAGAGATGTCTCTTACACTTACAGATTCAAAAGATATAGATTGAGATTAAGTAACCGACTATGTTCAGATCACTATTTACATTTTTAATATCACTACTTTTAAGCTGTTTTTTAAGCTCAAGTGCAGCATCAGCTGATGATTCATTTGATGCTCTCTTTAACATGCCTGAGGTTAAAACAGAGAATCACACTGTAGCTACAGTTCCTTTTACAAGTACCTGTGCTTATGATGAGCCTGCAAAAATTAAATGTAAGCTCAATTTAAAAGCAGGTTCTTATATCTATAAAGATTCTGTACAGGTAGTATCATCTGATGCAAAGGCAATCCTGTCATCAATTCCAGACGGTATTGAGCACACCGATCTTAATGGCAACAGTAAAATTATCGATCAGTCTTTTGAAGTTAAAATTACCCTTTTAAAGGCTTCAAAAGAGAATGTAATTTCTCTTTTATACAGAGGTTGCGATAGCGCTGGTATCTGCTACCCTGAGCAGAAAACCAACTTTGTAATTACTAAAGATGTTGATGCTGGTAAAGATAAGCTCTTAAATGCAGGCAACAGTAACAAAGCAGAATCTACCGATAATTCTTCAGCATCTAATCTTACTGGCAACGTATCAGAGCAAACTTACACTCCTGAAAATAAAACTGACCGCATTCTGTCATCAACTGGAGCTATGGCATTGAGTGCAACTGATAACAATAATGCACAGAATCAGCACTCTTTATTTAAAGCCTCAGACAGCTTTCTTTTAATTTTATTTCTATGCCTGATCTTTGGTGCTGCACTTGATTTAACCCCTTGTGTGCTGCCAATGCTTTCTATTTATTCAGCAACTATCCTAGGCGGAAAATTTATAAATACGGCACATGCCTTCAAACAGAACTTAAGTTATCTTTCAGGGTTAGCTCTTACCTACTGTGTATTAGGTCTTGTATTTGCACAGTTGGGGGTCGCAGCTCATGGTGTTCTGCAGCATCCATTAAGTCTAATCGTCATGGCATCATTACTCTTAATCTTTGCCTTTGACTGCATGGGGGCTATTCATTTAAAAGTCCCATCCTGCTTAAATGCAAAACTTGAAAAGACAATCAGCAGACAAAAAAGCGGTACTTTGAAAAAGGCTTTTGTGTTTGGTGCACTAAGTGCACTGATTGCTACACCGTGTACCAGTGCGCCTTTAGCAGGTGCCTTAATTTATGTTATAAGCACTAACTCTATTCTAAAAGGCATGCTGATGTTTTTATTTATAGGTATTGGTATGGGGGTACCACTACTTATCATTGGCACCTTTGGTTCTCGCTTTTTAAATATCTTTAGAGGTAAAAGTAATGTAGTTAAAAACCTTTTAGCTATACCTTTAATTCTTGGTTCTTACTTTATCGTAAAGCACCTTTTCGGCGCTTTAGATGTTTATATTGAGCCTTTTGTTTATGCCCTGTGCACAGCTTACGCTGTAGGTATCTTACTGCACTCACGCAAACTCTCTATTATTCTTACATCTTCTCTTGCAACTTTCTTTGTACTCTTCAGCTGCATCTTCTTTATTGCAGGTACTACTCAAAAGTTACCTTTTACCTATGAGCAATCTTATGAGAGTTTATCCCCATATAAAGGACAAAAGATCTTAATTACAGTATCAGCTGACTGGTGCTCAAATTGTCATGAACTGGATAAAAAGCTCTATTCAACTAGTGAATTTAAAGAGGCTGCAAAAGATTTAAAACTGATACGTTTTGATTTTACCAAGCCAGATACAGATGACAATTTAAAGCTAGCAAAAAAGTTAGCCATTGTAGGTGTACCTTTTGTAGCTTTAATAGATGAGAAAGGAAAAATTAAAGGTTCTTATACGGGCGATGTTTCTTTATCAGAGCTAAAAACTCTGATAAATGAGTAAAAGAAAAGCTAAACTCTGCTTTCAAATCACAAGCTCCTTTTCAAAGAAAGCTCAGTAGCATAGCTTAAGTACTTAGCAGATGATCTTCAAAGTCAACGTATGACATTGAAGTGTAGGTTTCAGTATAGTAGCCCTACATCTTTACCATACAGATTAGGGCGTTAGCTAATATATTGAAACTAGCTATACAACTTTTTGATACTCGGTAAAAGCTCTTACCTTAGGATCTGCATTAAAGACCGCTGCTATTCTTAAAAGCTCTGCTTTCTTAGGCTCAGTATTGCCATAGTCTCGTGACTTAATCTGTTCTACAGCCTCACTAAGCTTTGTCTTTGCTACAGTTTCATCTTCAGCATACTTTAATTCAAAGACTAAGCGTCTGTTTTTAGTTTCTATAATTAAATCTGCTCTTCCTTTTGAAGAGT
>OQVQ01000169.1_pt1 | contig 31088 bp, 20 predicted proteins | sample 1691491 | NCBI WGS metagenome assembly OQVQ01 (sample SAMN03418252, study PRJEB22391) | human gut metagenome | biome: human-gut; feature: organic feature; material: feces | host: Homo sapiens | place: Tanzania | collected 2013-01
TGATTTGGATGAGTCTACGTGGAGAAAAGATGCTCTGGAATTAGCTAGTGTTGCTAGAAAATCGGGTTTTCAGATGGCAATTGAGCAATCGTTCAGTGGAAAAGGTGCACATCTTTGGTTATTCTTTAGTGAGGATGTTCCTGCCTTCAAAGCAAGAAGATTGGCGTTTTCGTTCCTTGATGAAGCATGTGAGAATTCAAGGACTGTAAGTCTGAAATCCTATGATAGGGTATTCCCAACTCAAGACGAAATCGAAGAAGGTTGTTTTGGAAATCTGATACTAATGCCTCTAATGGCTGGCGCAGCTAGAAGAAAAGAGGGCAAAGGGACGGTATTTGTTGACAACGATTTCAATGTCTATCCTGATCAGATTTCATTCCTGTCATCTGTTCCAAGATATTCTGAAGACGATATCGACTTGTATCTTGTAACTCACAGGGGCTCTGATAACGGTCTAGACTTCTTTAATGATGGTTCTGAACTGGAAAAGGATGTTATTTGGAAGAAAAGACTGCCTAAAGTAACCAAGAAGGATTGTCTTCCAAAAGCTCTCCCGGTGTTCTTGTCTTCTGGTTTGAGTATTCCTAAAAGTGCGATGACAGCAAGGCTCCAGAATGGTTGCAAACGTCTGGCTTGTTTTGTGAATCCTAACTACTTCAAATCTCGAAAGAGAAACAAAGGCTATGTTTCTGATAAACTGAATTCCTTCGTCGAATCGTTTCTGGAATCTGACGAAGTCCTCCAGTTGCCAAGAGGTTTGAAAGATGAACTTGAACGGTATTTGAAAGCATCTGGTATAGATTATGAGCTCAAAGACTTAAGAGCCCACAATACTGGGTTGGATGTTAATTTCAATGGAACTCTTAAGGAGGTTCAGATTCAAGCTGTGGACTCAATGAAAGCCATTGAAATTGGTATCCTTAATGCCGCAACCTCTTTTGGCAAGACTGTTGTTGCTGCAAAGCTAATTGCAGAACGCAAAGAGAAAACTCTGGTGCTTGTTCAGAAACAAAAACTAATTGATCAATGGAAGGCCAGTCTTGAGAAGTTTCTTGTTGTTGGAAATGCTCCATTGAAAAGAACAGGAAAACGTACAAACAAAACAGGTATTGGTGTCTATGGAGGAGCAAGGGACTCCTTGTCTTCATACGTTGATATAGCAATGGTTCAGTCCATTGCTTCTCGTATGCCAGAGTTCATAAGAGACTATGGAATGGTGATAGTCGATGAGTGTCATCATATAGCGGCTGATTCTTTTCTAAAGGTCATGAATGCTGTTCGCCCAAAGTATGTATATGGGTTGTCTGCGACTGTGAAAAGACTTGATGGCCTTGAATGTCTTATATACTCGCAATGTGGTCCTGTGGTGTTTCAATACGGTGCTAATAAACTTGCATATGAAAGAGGTTTGGCGCAGACTTTCGTTCCAAGATTTACAAATTCAATGTTATCGGTTTTTGTGGCAAAGCCTTTCAACAATGTTGTAGCTATCAAGGAGCTTTCGATTGACGATGCAAGGAACCGTCTCATTGTAGACGATGTCGTGGCTTTGAAGGATTCCGGGAAAAGAATCCTTATCCTGACAAAGTTGGTTGAGCATACAAGAATTCTGGAGGCAAAACTAAACGAGCGGGGCATTTCTTCGATTGTTTTGACTGGAGAGATGAAAGCGTTGGATCGTAAAAAAGCGAATGAGATTCTTGAATCCAACATTGATGGTTCATTTGTTGTGATTTCCACTGGTCAGTATTTGGGGGAGGGCGTAGATATTCCGTATCTTGATACCCTTATGGTCGTTTCTCCTGTTGGATGGGAAGGTGTTGTTAGTCAATATGCTGGTAGAATAGCCAGGGAGTTTGTGAGCAAAGATAAGGTCTGCATTTATGATTACGTAGATATTTGTGTTCCGCAATATGCAAGGATGTATGCAAAAAGGCTGTCTTCATATAGAAAGCTGGGTTATGTTCTTGGTTCTGAAATGCTTTTGCATTCAAATGGGGATGTTGGAGGTTTGCTCAATGAAAAATGTTTCTATTCACAATATGATATATTCGATTTGTTGGTTTCTCTTGTGAGAAAAGCTTCCAAGTCGATTGTCGTAAGTAGTCCAGAAGTGTTTTTGTCTAGGGCGTCTTTGAAGCTTATTGATGAACTTCTTTGTGCGATTGAACGAGGCGTACCAGTAGAGATTAGAACCTCTTCTTTGGTCAAAGCTGTCAATTCCGATGCACAGCTTGAATCCCTTAGGTACTTGAAAGAGAGGAAGGTCTTTGTTTTTGAACAGGATTGTTGTTACTTGCGGTTTGGTGTTTTCGATGGTTTGGATGTCTTATTTGGAGATTTGAATCTTCTTGGAGGCTCTATAAAAGAAAGCCCAAAGGGATCTTTCGACTTGAAAGAGCCAAAAATAGTGATTCATATGGAAAACGCGAAGATTGCGGAAACTTTGCTTGGATCTAATGACATTTTGTCTGGATTGATGTTTCCCTGAAATAAGGATTGATTTTCAGTTATGTAGGTTTATTTTGATCCAATAACCTCTGAAATGAGCTCTTTCATAAAGATGTGTATGCTCATATCAGGGTTGTCATAGTATTCTGCTCCTTTGCTCGTTCTATGCAGATCTCTGCCAAGTTTCGATGCTTTGATTGATTCTGCTCGTGATATTGCATCATAGACATCATCCAAAGTAATCTGTCCTAGTATTTCTTCAATTGTTTTCTTACTCTTTATGTCTGCATCATCTGGAAGATCGAACGCTTTCCTTATTTCCTTGACATACCCATCTGTGGTGTTGATTGGACTCTTGAAGTCCCTTTTGTGAAGTAGTAACCATAGATCAAAGCAGACATTGCTGAAAGCATGATGGACTCTATGTCCATTTTCCCTTGATTTTCTGCTGAACTTTCTATCCAGCTCAATGCATGTCTCCAAGTTTTTGGAGAACAATGCATCATCAAAATCGTGGTCAAAGACACAGACGCTATCGTACTCGATGCCATTTCCTCTTAGTTTGTCGGCATTTCCTTTGACAATATTGAACTTAACAACTTTTGTGGGAAAATCTGTCAAGAGATTCGCCAACTGCTTCAGATATAATTCTTCCTGTTGTCCTTCGACTACGCAGAAAACTGTTTTCTTATATCGTTTCCTCTTTTCCATTGTTTACAATCTCCGAAAAGTCGATGTACGGAAGGGTTGCATACTTTCCCTTGAAGTAGTTGATCATGTAGTTCTCATCGTTCCTTACTTCTGTTGACCCGAAATCCGCGAGTGTGTACAGGTCGCTCTGGTATGAAGAGCTGTCCTTTTCGACGAAGAATATCTGATCTCTTCTGAAGAGTTTGTTGCTTAGATATATTGGGTTGTGAGTTGTGAATATCAGCTGAGCTCCGGCTTTGTTTATGGAAGGGTCGCTGAAAACGGAGATTATTCCCTTTACGATTTCAGGATGCAAGGATGAATCGAACTCATCAATGACCAACGCATTCCCATTTGAAAAATGTTCAGAGAATAGGATTGCAAAATCAATGAGCTTAATTGTTCCTCGTGATTCCATTAGGTTTGCGTTTACAAGAACCTTGCTTCCGTTCCTATCGTACATTGAGAAAAGTTCTGCATTGTTTCCGGTTCCTTTGTCGTCTTTCTCCTCGCATTTGAAGCATATTTCATGGGAACCAAAATCGGCTTTCTTAACGAATTTGTCCAACGTGTCATTCCAAAGCAGGTAGTTCTTCGCTTCCACTGGGATGTGTTCGAGTCTTATGTTTGGATTGTTGAGGGGAAAGTCAGTTATTGCAGTGATGCCATCCCGGAAGAATTCAATTACGGAGTCGGCAATGGTACCGCATATTGTGGACTTGAATCCTCTGGCAAGGAATACATCCGTCTTATCAGTGTTCTTGCAAAGAACCTCTTCGACATTGTCCAGAAAGGTTTTTGAAACTGAAAGAACTTTGATTGCATCCTTATTTCTTGCAATGCGTATTGAAGATTCATTGCGTTCAAAGAGAGTAATGGATTGTTTTTTCTTGAAGTATTCAAGCTTTTCATAGACAACTTCCCTTTGAATTCTCTCAAGTCTTCCAACTTTCACTCCAATGGAGTATCTGAAATGGCCTGCCTTGGTAATGAACTCAATGGAGAACTTCATTGGCCCATCTTCATTCGTGCACAGACTTGGCAATAGTTCAAGATTTGCAATAGTGGTCTGGGGGTTCTGGGTTATGATTGAGCCATTCAGAATTATGTCCCTGAATACCATGAGAGAGAGGATCAAGTTGGATTTCCCGCTTGCGTTGGCTCCATATATGACAGCAACAGGAAGGATTCTACCTTCTTTCGTTCTGATGAGCCTGTCATTGAAAGTTGTCTGGGAGGAAGCTTTCATGGAAAGAGTTGCATCCTCTTTGAACGTTCGAAAGTTTCCGAATGTATAATTGATAATCATCTTTGGTTCCTCATTTTTTACCCCTAATGGAGGGTATCCTCATTTCGAATGATAATTGTAACGAGATGGAAAAACAATTGCTATTTGAGCTTTTTTCTCAATTTTCCAACTAAAATGGTATAATAAGGGCTAATTAAGGTGTAAGAACCAATAGAAAGTTTTGTTCTGTTTTCAAATGAACCTTGCCGGAGAGGTCTTGAAAAGGTTCGCAAGTTTCTTTGCCGTCTTCTTGCTGATTGGGTGGCTGTTCCTCTCCATTCCCGATACGTCCTGTCTTGTTGTTCCAAGTTTCTCTGCAAGCTGCGTCTGGGTGAGGTTGTCCCTCGTGCGGTAGAACTTGAGGTTTCCGCCAAGGGTTTCGTTTGCTTTGAACTCCCTGAACCAATCAAGGGCTTCAACGTTTATATATCCATCCTTACAGTTCATATTCGCATTCCAAAGTTTCTATTAAACAGAACCGTATCGATATGATTTGATTTCGGAAAGTTCGCTCTCGATGTTGTCTTTCAATTCTCGTATATCAAGATCGTTCTGAAGGTTGGGGAAGTATCTGTCAGATACACCAAAGTAACGTGCAAGTCTGATAGATGTATCGGGAGTAATTTTGCGGCCGCTGTTAATGATAGCTTGAATTCTTGAGACAGGGACATGTATTGCATGTGTAAGTCTATAGGATGAAAGGTTCATAGGAACCATGAACTCTTCTTTCAGAATCTCGCCCATTGTCGGGGGTCCGATGTGACTGTTCATACTTTTCTCCTTTAAAAAATTAATGATAATCAACAATTTCAACATTTTGAAAATCATTCTTACCTTCAAGGCAAAAGCATATTCTCCACTTATCATTTATGCGTATGCTGTATTGCCCCTTTCTATCACCACTGAGAGCTTCAAGCCGATTTGCTGGAGGAATTTGCAAATCATCCAGACATTCTGCATTGTCTATCATAGCTAGTTTTCTTAATGCTACTTTTTGGATGTCATAAGGTAGCTTTCTTGAAACAGTCTGATGATAGATTTTCTCTGTCTCTTTATCTGTTCTTCTACTGTAAGCGTTTCCGTCAGCAGTTTACAACGTTCATAATAATGTAAAAGCCAAGCGTAAGCTTGGCTGGTTCCCACTGTATCAAAAAAGCACTGCAGGCCACTCTGTTACCTATAAGCTAGATTGTTTTTCAATATTGTGCAAGTTCTTTATGGATTTATTTGAGTTTCAGTGTTTTGGTTCTATTCTGTCAGAAAGGACTGTATCTTTTCCGTTTTTGATGTCACAGCATTTTGTGTTTTCAAAAGCAATGAACAGCACTTTTTGAACCAGTACAACGCTGGGGAGAGGTTCCTATGGGCAAAAAAAGGGAACCGATTTTTGCTCGGCCCTTTAACTCCTTCCACTCTTGGTGGATGAATCTCTCAACTGCTAAAGCTAGTAGTTGCAATGTCAAGTGTCAACAAAAAAAGTATGGAAAAAGCTTGAAAAAGATTGTGAAACGATTTACCTTGCAGGTGTATCATCCCAGTGGGTATGGCCTGCTGGCCCCTCGCATTAGGCGAGGTTTTTTTATAAAGACAGTATTTCTATGAAACGAGTTGCTTTCTTCATAGATGGTTTCTGTTTTTTTCAGTAGTACCAATAACCGTAGGACGACCTTTTGTAGAGGCTCGTAGTTTTCTTTGTTGATGTGGTCCATTTTAGACATCTCCCTAATGCGAAATGAGATGAGCGTCCTTTTTTGTCTTTGACAATCTTTGACAATGGACTTCTTTTAATGCTTTTGTCGATGTTTCAGAACCCAGAACTTTGCAAGATAATTTCTTATGTTGCAAGGCATTAGAAGCTTTGCCCAGAACAAGACTCGAACTTGCACAGTATTGCTACCACTAGGACCTGAACCTAGCGCGTCTACCAATTCCGCCATCTGGGCAACTGGGGAAAATATAGAGCAAAGGAAGGTCCTTGTCAATTGTGACATCAGATGTTAAATCCAAGTTTATTTGAAAGAGAAATCCTGTTAAATCCAAGTTTATTTGAAAGAGAAATCCAACTTAAAATGAAAGAAACATTGGTTTTGATATGGAAAACACGTTGAAACAACGTTCCATAACCATTGAACGAGAACCTACAAGTGCTCAAGTTCAAATCGATTGAAACACAGTTGAACACCGTTTTAAACACCATATTAAACGTTTTCAAGGGGAATCGTTCCATACAAGCACAAATCCAATAATCAGTTTGAATATGGAATCGAGACAACAACTAATTGGCGCTACTATGGTGGCTACTATGACGAAAAGGAACTGAATCCACCTGTTTTCTTTGGAATCCTCGTAGGAGGGTTCATCTTTTCGTATGTGAACTCCCTGGTCGTCTACGGGTTTGGCGAGTTGATTGAGAACTCTGGGATTGTGGCGAAGAACTCGAAGGACGTGCCTTCCACATGCCTTTATATCAAGCAGGGGACATCTGAATCTGCACCAACCACAACGGACTCCAATCTTGAGAGTCCTTCATCTGGCGAGCAGCCCGTCTGAACGTTTGACAATTGAAGGAAAGTAGGTTCTTCATGTTTTTTCGAGGATGGATCCATTGCTGGAGACGCTGAAATGCAAGCCATGAAGACGAAGCTAAGGATGAAGCGAGTGAATCCGTAAGCTTTCCATGCGCCCGTGCGCCCCGTATAACGGATGCCACAACCGCTACAGATGCAACACATGCTACACTTGCCACAACCGCCACAGGTCCTACAGATGCGCCACGGATTAAACCTCCTGAACCATTGGAACCCTTGCGACCATTGCAACCATCGCTACGGATCGCCTACAGATTGGATGCAACCCATGACGGCGTATTGGATCCGCAATCATTTTCGTATCCCTTTTCGTTCTCCTGCCCAAAAAGCCTTGTGGCTCGGATGCTCTCCTGTTCAATTCCAATCCTTCATCCCCGATTTATCCGAGAAGAACCGGAAAGAATGGCATTTTCCGCTATTGACATGCTTTTTACATAGCGTATAGATGGCAAAAGGACGTTTTCCCGAACTTTACGGTTTTCAAGAAAAAGCGAATATCGCATAATTGGGGCATGAAGGTTTTATCTTTAGGTGGCAGCGGAGAAGACAGTAGAAACTGTTTTTGGGTGCAATATGGCAACGAAAATGAAAAAAACGCCTTTTTGTTGGACTGCGGGGTTAGAAGGGAAATAGCACCCATTGACAGAGTGTACCCAATGCTTACACAAGAAATAGCAAGATCTCTCAATGCTGTTTTCCTTTCCCATGCTCATGAGGATCACATTGCAGCTCTCCCTTATTTGTACGAACTTGGCTTTAGGGGGGAGGTGTATTGCACGCAAGAAACGGCATCCCTTGCAACGTCTTTCATGAAAAAATGGGTACATTACGTGATTTCCCATGGTCAACAACTCCCATTTGACGAAGGAAATATAGATAAAATCAAGTTTTCATACCTGACACTTGGGAAAAACAGTTTAAATGGAATCGAAATTGAGACAGGACGAAACGGCCATGTGATGGGAGGAGTTTGGTTAAAGTTCCAAGTGGAAGACGAAACGCTTCTTTATACTGGAGACACTACCGCAGACGGCCTCTTGCTTGAACGCGACGAGTTTCCTCGGTGTACATACCTCATTTGTGACAGTGCATATGCAAAAACTACAATCAAACAAAGCGAACAATACGAAAAACTCTATGCCCTTGAGCAGGAAGCTAAAGCAAACCATGGAAAAGTCCTTTATCCCGTTCCAGCAAATGGCCGGGGTATTGATATTGCTCTGTACCTAGTATCAAGGGGTTGCAAAGTAAGTACAGATAGCACAATTATCAGCAACGCAAGAAAACTCTACGAAAACAAGAAATGGATAAAAAACAGTCCCCTTTGGAAGCGGATTGATGAACTTCAGGACCATGGAATTGACTACAATGGTTCCGTCATCGTGCCAGACGGAATGCTTACAAGTGAAAAGTCGATTGCAGCATTTGATTTAATCAAAGGCAACCCCTCTTGCAAAACGGTTATCACCGGGCACTTCGCACAAGGAACAATAGCATGCTCTATTTTTGACGAAACATGGAAGGGAAACAACAAAGTAAGCCTTGAAAGCTGTCAAGTTACAATAAAAGTACACCCGGACAAAACCGATGTTGTTGGGATATGCAAGACGACGAAACCAAAAAGAGTTATGCTGTTTCACTCAAATTATAATGAAACGGTATCCTTAATCGAAGAACTGCAGGACATGGGATATGATGTTACTTGTGGGGTTCTGACCTAAGAATTTCAAGATCCACTTGATATTCGTTGGGGGTTTTGCCTGTTAAATTTTTAAAAAGTTTGAAGAAATATTGACGATTTTGAATGCCAATCATTTCTGTAAGGTCCTTGATTTTCATTTTTGGATCCGCCAAAATTCTTTTTGCTTCCTCGACTCTAACCTTGTTGATATAACCTTGGACGGAGATTCCAAGAGCTTTTTTAAAAATGCGGGCAAGATATGCTTCTGAAAGATTGAATTCGGATGAAAGGTGTTTTGTTGATAATTGAGGATTTCTAAAATTGGCATCAATGTAGTCGGCAATTGCCTGGGAATTTGTTTCTTGCCTATTATTTAATTTGTCTTTTTGCTGCTGGGCTATTGTTTGGATATTTCCAATGAAGAAGGAGGTGATTTCTTCCATGCTTGAGGGGTTGCTTTCAAGTAGGGTCATAAAAGTTGTATTCTCATTTTCATTTGGCCTTGTACTCTCTCCTTTGAGTTTAACAACAGCGCCTGAAAAATTAAGCAGGGATCTTCTTACTATTGGATACTTTTTCTTTTCCAGCATTTTCACATATTCATTGTACTCTTCAAGAGCCTTGCTCTTTTGACCCTTCTTGAGAAGGGAAATGATTCCAGCCGTTTTCTCCGTCAAATCAGAAATTGAATGATTCCTTTCTTCTTCCTTAGAGATGTCTATTACACGGATATTTGGAGTCAGAAATCTCAAAAGCCAACGTTCTTTGATGTGTGCAAACATATTTGGAAGTAAACCCCAATCGTTGATTTCATCCGAGTAGATATTGTACGTTTCGGGAAACGATGTTTGGAGATTGGATTTCAAATCCTCAAAATCACGTTCTGCTGTAGGTTGGAGCAAAAAGAGTGTGAAATCGGAACCAAAAGACACGCATTCGCTATAAGTCACAACGCCTTGAACGATGGAAATAAGGGAGGCGATATCTGAAGATGATATAAGATAAAGAATTACAGGACAAGCAAATGCAATGCGCAATCTGCATTCATCCAAAAAGAGTTCAGGACTGTCATATGCAATTTCACCTGTGAGAATGTCTCTAAGTAGACTTTCTTTGAGCTTTTCACTCATGCTGCGGGTAGTCTTTCTTTCGTCTATTATTGTGTCAATTCTTTTTTGGATCAGCTCAGAGGTGTTTCCTTTTTCGTTGTCATCTAAATCGTTTATCTCGGATACTTTCTTTGAGACTCTAATGAACGGGATGTAAACCCTTCTAGTTGCAAAAATGAACAAAAAAATGAAAAGAATTATAAAAACACCAAGAGTGATTGACGTAATGCGCTTGGTTGTAAGCATTTTACCCATTATTTCGTTCTTTCCCATTATTTTGACGAAAATCCAATCCTTTATTTCCAAAGAGGAATAGAAGCACACATAGTCATCGGCCTTACCTTTTTGTTCGACGTGTCCGGATTTCTTCACGGTATCTGCAAGGATATTGGAAATGATCGCTCTCTTGAGGCTTTCGTCTTTCAATATTTCGCTGTTTCCAGGGTTTTCGTAAATAATTGTCCCACTGCTGTCGATGATAAAAGAAGTGTCATTCGAACTGCCCGCAAAATACAATTTGGCAAAATTCGACGATTTTAAATTCAATAGAATTGCGTTGTCAGAAACCGCATCCGTAGCCGATATCTCGTAGTACAAGAAGGAATAAAGATCTGCATCGATGTATCCTGCCGTTGTATAGGTCTTTCGAGGAATAAGAGTTAGTCGTGTTTCTATACTTCTTCGCCTGAATATGTCAACAGCTTCAGTGTCTTTGAATTGGTCGCTGGTATCGCTTACAGCACCATATTGAAGAGTGCTGTAAATGTATCCAGTCTTCTCGTTATATACATAGATCGAGTCAACGATTGAGGTTGTGGCTGTTATGGAATTTAGCTTTCGAATGCCTTCTATTACCTCCATATTTGTGAGGTTTGTGTTTTCTCGAAGCTTTTTGATTGTGGAATCGTAAAAAACCTGGTTGGAGATGTCTATTAGGATTTCATCGGCAAAGAAGGTGGAAGCGTCAACATGATTGATGAAAAAAGAGGTTTGGTCTTCTAGTGTCTTTACCAAGGATTGTTGATACTGAGAAAAAAGTATTGCGAACATTACAAGAATAAAAATCAAAGCCAAGCAGATTGGTCCAACAAAAAAGGCCGATACCTTTGCTGCTGGGTTTAGTTTTTTTCCAATTGCCATTTTTTTATTGCTTTTCATTTTCCACTGTATGGTATCACGGCGAGTGTCAACATAAAAGTCAAAAACAATAAAAATCGAACATAATATAATAAGTCACTATTTCGTACTTTTGTTAACAACTCCAGGCTTTTATACTAAAAAGCGTGCTACACAAGCCATATGCGAAAAAAAATGGTGACTTGCCATAAAACATTTGGCACACCAACGAATTAGGAGGGTTAGCCATGAAGAGACTATTATCAGTTGTTTTTGTCTCACTACTGCTCTGCTCAATGCTCTTTGCAGCGGGAAGTAAGGAAAGCACAACACAGACTCAGGGTGTGGAACAAGACACTTCTTACAGCGGAACTGTTATGCTCTATTCTTCAACGGGGGAGGATGTGATTCTTGCCTTGAAGGGGGCATTCGAAGCAAAATATCCAAATGTAAAGCTTGACTATTATTCAGCAACATCTGGAAAATGTGTAACAAAGCTTTCAACAGAGTTTCAGACGAATTCTGTGACATGCGATGTTGCATGGCTTGCAGCCCCATCGGCCATGATCAAGCTAAAGGCTGACAACCATCTGGTTCAGTACTTCTCTCCTTATGCGGAAAAAATGGATGCAAAATTCAAGGATGCAGACGGATACTACACAGGTGCAAGACTTTTGATTATGGGAATTACCTATAGTACGATTGCTTGCAGCGATGCAGAAGCTCCGTATGACTACCTTGACCTTTTGAAAGACAACTTCAAAGGACAAATTGTCATGTCCGACCCAACTGGAAGCGGTTCGACCAAGGCTCTCGTCTATGCACTGTCAAATAATCCAAAGTACGGCTGGTCATATTTCGAAAAGCTTGCGGCAATGGGAACCGAGTTGCAGTCAAGTTCCGGTGCCGTAAACAACGCTGTTGCAGCAGGCTCCTACAAGATTGCATTTGGAGTTGACTACAACACAAAGAATTTGATGGATCAGGGATCTCCTCTTGGATGGCATGACACAACAGACATTGTTGCTGTTCCTTGTCCAATTGGAATTCCAACGGGTGCTCCTCATGAAGAACTTGCAAAACTTCTCTATGACTTCATCCTTGATCCAAATGGAGGACAGCAGATTCTTACACAAAAGAACATTGCTCCAGTCGTAGACGGTGTCAAACTCCCAGAGGAAATGCTAACAGCCTCTGAAATTGCAGAAAAAGCTCTCCCTATTGATTGGAAGGATCTTGCTGTTGTTTCAAACAACCTCTTGGACAAATTCAATTCCTATTTCAAGAAGTAAGAATCTTTATTTCTAAAGCCGGGGTGATTTTCCAAAATTTCCCTGGCTTTTTTATTCTTCGGGCTTTTGGGGAATTGGCTGCACCATATTGGCAGTTTCGGAATAGCGTTTTCAAAGCTCATGTAGGGAGTTTTTCATGAACAAAGTCGAACTTAAGGGCATTACCGTACACTACGGAGAACATGCAGTCCTTGAAGATTTTTCTCTTACTGTAAAAGCAGGTCGAATAATAGGTATTGTGGGTCCTTCTGGATGTGGGAAGACAACCATTGTCCGGTCGATTTGCGGCTTTATTAACCCAGAAAAAGGGGAGGTCCTAATTGATGGCAAACTGGTTTACTCGAAAACCGGACGAGTAAATGTTCCTCCTGAGCTGAGAAGAATTGGTGTTGTTTTCCAGGATTATGCGGTTTGGCCCCATCTTTCCACCTATGACAACGTATCGTATCCGCTAAAGAAGCGAAAAACCCCAAAAACGCAAATTCCAGAACTTGTAGAAGAAGTATTGGAGCAGGTTAACATGATAGGATACGAAAAGTATCTTCCTTCACAGCTTTCCGGTGGACAGCAACAAAGAGTTGCCATAGCGCGTGCCCTTACTACTTCAAGCGACTTTCTTATTATGGACGAGCCAATCACCAACCTTGATGCAAAACTAAGGGAGCAAATGCTTGTAGAGATTAGAATGCTACAGGAAAAGCTTGGCACAACAATCATTTACATAACGCATGACCAGGAAGCTGCAATGCAGCTATGCGATGAAATAGTGATTCTTAACGACAACGGAAGCATTGCCCAGATTGGAACGGACGAAGAAATAATTAAAAAGCCGGCCAATAGATTTGTATTCCAGTTCATTGGAGTTTCAAACTTCTTGCCAACCTGCATAAAAGGTGGCAAATGCTATCTCTCGCTTGATGAAGAAATCCTTTTGGACGACAGCATTCCCCAAGACTATCCAAAAGGAAAAACAAGGGCACTCTTGGGGGTGAGGCCAATGGACATTGTATTTGACGACAATTCTCCAATAAAGGCCAAAATCGTTCAGGCAACGTTCCTAGGAAACATCTACACCTACTTTATATCGCTTGGAAAAGAGGAGTACAGGGTACAGCGTATTGCAACTGGTGAAACAGACGACGACAAATACAGAGAAGACCTAACTGTAGGCGTTAAATTCGTCAATGTGAAATATTTCGACATGGAGGAAAGTGTATGACCGCCGTTAAAAACAAAGATTTCCTCAAACTAGAGGGCAAAAGGTTTTTCTCTTTGGATAAGCTTATGACGGTCTTATGCTATGCAGCCTTGATTACAGTAGTCATCCTTCCTGTTGTAATGATTTTCTACTACGCCTTCTGGGATGGTTCAAAAATAGACATTGATATGTTTGTCAAGGTCCTGACGCAGCAGGGGAACCTGAAAGCCATAAAGAACACTGTAATAATCGCTTTTTTTACAACAGCCATTGCAACGGTAGTGGGCGTTTTCTTTGCATGGCTTCTTGGAAGAAGCGACATCCCTCTTAAGGGACTTATGAAGTTCCTGTTTTCGATTCCCTTTATGATTCCCCCGTTTTTGGCGGCTATGTCTTGGGATATGATGTTCTCAGGTCGAGGGGGATATGTAAACAGACTTCTCATGTCGGTTTTCCACTTGTCTTCCGCCCCTTTCAACATTAACTCGGTTGCAGGAATCATTGTGATTGAGGTTGTCTACTATTTTCCGTTTGTTTACATGCAGGTGGTGAGCGCCCTTGAAAGAATGGATCCCACACTTGAAGAAAGCGCCAGAATCGCTGGTGCTGGGCAGCTTTATGTCATTAGGAAAATCACCATTCCTTTGACGATTCCAGCAATTTCCTCTGGAATGCTGCTTATTCTCATTACATCTCTTTCAAATTACGGAATTCCCGCAATGCTTGGTTTCTCTCAGAACATCTTCACCCTTCCAACAATGATAGTGGAGCTCATGAATAGGGCGGGTGGAAGCTTTGAAGGAATAAGGGAAGCTGCGGCAATGTCCATTATTCTTGTAGTCGTCGTTGCAATTGCACTTTGGGGACAAAGGAAACTCACAAGCCGTGGTAGCTACGATATCATCAAAGGCAAATCAATGAGGCCAATGCTCATAAAGCTACGAGGCGCAAAGTATCCTCTTCTTGTGTTTTCATTGATCTTCCTGTTGGTCGTTGTCGTAGCACCAATTGTAATGATTTTGCTGATCAGCTTCGTCAAGGCCTACGGACTCCCATTTGAATCCCAGAACATGACACTTGCCAACTACAGACGAATATTTGTTGGCAATATAATGGTAAGCGATTCAGTTAAGAACTCGCTCTTCCTTGCATTCTCCGCAGGTTTGATATGTCTTGTTTTGGGAACAATGCTTGCATACGTTGTCAACAAAATCAAACCAAAGGGTGGCACGGTTCTTGAAATGATGGCTGTTCTTCCATACTCGCTGCCCGGAACCGTCATGGCAATAGGATGTATGTTGGCATGGTCCGGCGCTTTCTTTGGGATAACGCTGTACAACACGATTTGGATTATTCTTGTAGCTTATATAGCCCGATACCTCTCATATGTCCTAAAATCAAGTTCAGCGGCATTGCAGCAGGTTCACTATTCTTTGGAAGAGGCCGCCCGTTCATGTGGAGCGTCACACATGGAAACATTAAAAGACGTGACACTTCCTTTGATAAAACCGGCCATGATATCTGGCTTCTTCCTAGTGTTCCTGCCATGCATGAGAGAGCTTACTACTTCAATACTTCTCTACGGACCAAATAGCAGAACCCTTGGGGTCGCAATTTACCAGTTGAGAATAAACGGCTACATTACCCAGGCAGCCGCACTATCTGTTGTTACGATTACACTCATTATCATTTGCAACAATCTCGTCAAATTTGTCATTGGGGACAGAAGGAGGAAGTAGGATGAAACAGATAGTTTTGGAACATGTCACCAAGTCGTTTACAACAAAAGCCCTTGGAACCGTTGTTGCCGTTGATGATTTCAACCTTGAGATTGAAAAAGGCGAATGCTTTTCCTTTCTAGGCCCTTCTGGATGTGGGAAAACGACAACCCTAAGAATGATTGCCGGATTTGAGGATCTAACAAAAGGCTCTATCTATCTGGGAGACAAACTGGTGTCAGACAGGGATAAAAACATCTACGTTCCGCCTGAGAAAAGAGATTTGGGCATGGTTTTCCAAGCCTTTGCGGTATGGCCGCACCTGAATGTCTTTGACAATGTGGCATTTCCGCTAAAGGTAAAGAAACTTACCAAGCGTGAGATAGTTGAAAAAGTGACACAGGCTTTGAAGTACTGCAACTTAAGTGGCCTTGAAAAGGAATATCCATCAAATCTTTCCGGTGGACAGCAGCAGAGAATCGCCCTTGCGCGTTCCATTGTCGTAAACCCTGATGTCCTTCTTCTTGACGAGCCTCTTTCAAATCTGGACCCACATCTTAGAGAGTCCATGAGGTTCGAGATCAAGAGACTTCAGAAACAATTTGGCTTCACCATCATATTCGTAACCCATGACCAAGCAGAAGCCATGGCTCTTTCTGATAGAATTCTCGTTATGGACATGGGGCGGATCCAACAAATAGGAACTCCCCAGGAGTTGTATCGCCATCCTGTAAACAGGTTCGTACATAGCTTCCTTGGACAGTCCAACTTCACAAACGTTATAATAAGAGAGGGTAGGGTGTACCCCACAGGGGACGAAAACAACGCAATCTACGAGGATACCTTTCTTCAAAACAGCAAAGCCAAGGTCATGGCGACACGCCCCAACTCAATTGAACTTAGCAAGGAAAGCGGCTACCCGTCTACAATTGTCAAACGCACGTTCAAGACCGATTTCGCAGAGTACTTGGTCAAGGCTGGAGAAGAAACGCTTCTTGTGCAGACTCCGCACAGAAATATTTTTAACAGCGGAGAGCGATGTTTCTTGCGCATCAACAATCCTGCTTGGTATGAACCTGAGGACCAGGAGGAGAAGGGGGAGCGCGAACGAAGAAACACAATGTAGATTGGTGATGTTTTGAGGTGCAAAATGGAAATGACAGGCAACACAACCCAAGATAGGGGTGCTAATTCTTTAATAAAGCTCGTAAGACAGGCATATGAGAAAGGCATAGACGACTACCACATGATTCCTCTACGGGTATGTAAAGATGGTGCAGTTTCAAATGGCGATAGCATTGTCTTTTGCTGCCGTAGGGGAGAACGAGAGATAGAGCTTACCGATATGTTCGTCGATTCTTCTTTTGACAAAGTGCCAATACATAAACTGGACGACCTCTTTTTTGTACTTCTTACCCAATATCACGAAAAGTTCATGTCCTATCCCATTGCCTTTGCACCCCTTCACGTAAAGGAACCTCTTGGGAAGGTGTTGGCTGAAAACGGCAAAACTCAATTTCACATTGCGGAATCGGAAAAGTATGCACATGTAACGTTCTTCTTCAACGGAGGGGAAAACGAACCTTTTGACAAAGAAGAGGACTGCTGCATTCCTTCTCCAAAGGGTATTCCATTTGATGAAAAGCCGGAGTTGTCCCTCGTCCAGGTTTCCAGCCGGGTCATAGCGGGACTTGGGAAATTCGACTTCATCGTTGTCAATTTCGCAAATGGCGATGTCATTGGACATACTTCAAACACGGATGCAAAAATCAAGGCCTGCAAAACTGTAAGCGAAAACCTGGAGAAAGTGGTGAAGGCCGCTTTGGAAAAGGGCTATGTCGTCGCCATAACAGCTGACCACGGCAACATTGAAACTCTTTACACAAAAAAAGGGTCTCCTCATGTCGCACATACCACCAACAAAGTTGCCTTCTTTTTGCTTGACGGTGCATCGGATAGGAAAATCGGTCTTAACGATGGCTCATTGAGAGACGTTGCCCCTACAATCTTGGATGTCCTAGGCGTAGAAAAGCCTGCATCGATGGATGGCAATTCTTTGGTTGAGGATTACAGTTTTGGTAGGAACAGAAAGGCTCTCCTGGTTATTTTGGACGGCTGGGGGCTTGGGACGGGGGACGATAATGATGCCATACACCTTGCATCAACACCTTATTGGGACGATCTTCTTTCCCGTTTTGCATACGCCAAACTTGATGCCAGCGGCAAGTCTGTTGGTCTTGGTGATGGCAAGCCTGGTAATTCAGAGGCTGGCCATATGAATCTTGGTGCCGGGCGTTGTGTCGTTCAGGATGATATTAGAATAGACAAAGCCATAGAAGATGGCACTTTTGAAAACAATCCCATCCTGATTGAGGCTGTTGGACGCTCCATTGAAAAGAAAAAGTCTTTACATCTGCTAACATATCTTTCTTATAAGTCTTCGCATGGCAGTATGGATTATGCTGTGGCTATTTGTAGGATTGCAAAGAAATTAGGCCAAAACAATGTTTTCCTTCACATAATTTTTGACGGTCGTTCGACAGAACCAGGCAGTGCCCCCGCTCTCTTAAGGGAACTTGAAGAGAAGCTCAATGAAATTGGTGTAGGACAAATAGTCGATGGCATTGGTCGAGGGTTTGCGCTTGACAGAGACAACAACTGGAAAAACGTCAAACTTGCCTACGACCTTTTTACAGGGGAGGATTTGTAGACTCAGATCCTTGCCACGCCAGTATTGCGTGCCGCCTGTGCTACGGCTGCAGCTACGGACGCGCCAACTCGGGGGTCGAATGCCTTTGGTATGATGTAGTCCTCAGAGAGCTCGTCATCTGAAATCAAAGAAGCCAGTGCCTTTGCAGCCGCCATCTTCATCTCCTCGTTGATTTCACTTGCACGCACATCGAATGCGCCCCTGAACATTCCAGGGAATACAAGTACGTTGTTTATCTGGTTTGGATAGTCTGATCTCCCTGTAGACACTATTCTTGCACCGGCTGCCTTGGCCTCCTTGGGCATGATTTCCGGTGTGGGGTTCGCACATGCGAAGATTATGGGGTCGCAGTTCATACTCTTGACCATTTGAGGCTTGAGGACTCCTGGTGCGGAGACCCCAATGAAGATGTCTGCACCTTCTATTGCAGAGTCCAAGCCGCCCTTCACGGAACGGGGGTTCGTGATGGTGGCCATCTCTTCGTTGGACCAGTCGTTCTCCGGCCGTCCTTTGTATATCACTCCATGGATGTCCGTCATTGTTATGTCCTTGAAACCTGCGGAGAGAAGGAGCTTCACGATTGCCGTACCCGCCGCCCCTGCACCGGATGTGACTACCTTCACGTCCTCTTTTCTTTTGCCTACGACCTTCAAGGCATTGGTAAGCCCTGCAAGGGTCACGACTGCGGTTCCATGCTGGTCGTCATGGAAGATTGGGATGTCGCAGCGCTCCTTGAGTTTGCGTTCTATTTCAAAGCAACGAGGGGCTGATATGTCCTCTAGGTTTATCCCTCCAAACGAACAGCTTATGTTGTAGACCGTGTCAACGAATTCGTCTACGTCCTGGGTCTTGACGCACAAAGGGAAGGCATCGACGTCCCCAAAGGCTTTGAAGAGCACACATTTTCCCTCCATCACCGGCATTCCGGCCTCTGGTCCAATGTTCCCCAGTCCAAGGACTGCGGAGCCGTCTGTGATCACAGCGCATAGGTTGTGGCGTCTTGTAAGCTCATAGACTTTGGATATGTCCTTTTTGATTTCAAGGCATGGTGCGGCTACGCCGGGAGTATAGGCCAAGGCCAGTTCTTCCTTGGTTTTAACGGGAACGGTGGCGTTGACCTCTATCTTTCCCTTCCATTCATAATGCCTTACAAGTGATTCCGTGGCGTAGTCCATGTTCCGCTCCTTTTCCCTATAACCTACAGCATATGCTATAACAAATCCAGCAGGATCTTGAAGGAAGGCAAGGAATTTACGCACAGCGCTATTGGTCTAATTACCCTTGTGTCCGTGGAATGCTGGCGTTCCTGCGTTTCGACTCTTTGGCAGTGTTTCTGGAAACGTCCTGGAATACTGGAAGCTTTTTTACTGGGAAACTTTTTTACTGGAAACTTTTTTACTGGAAACTTTTTGTTTACACCTTCCAAAAGCCGTAATATACTCAAATGGATAAGATAAAACCTTGGAGGTTTCAATGGCAGAAGTATTGTTGAAGAACATCTGCAAGATCTACGATGGAGGAGTCAAGGCAGTCAATGACGTCAACATTGAGGTCAAGGACAAGGAGTTCGTAGTACTCGTTGGTCCTTCCGGCTGCGGAAAATCGACAACCCTTCGTATGGTCGCCGGACTGGAGGACATCTCCAGCGGAGAACTGTACATTGATGGAAAGCTCGTCAATGACGTTCCACCAAAAGACAGGGACATAGCAATGGTATTCCAGAACTATGCACTGTACCCACACATGACCGTCTATGACAACATGGCGTTTGGACTCAAGATCCGCAAGTTCCCAAAAGAGGAGATCGACGCCCGTGTACGTGAAGCGGCTAAGATCCTCGACATCGAAGAGCTCCTTGACAGAAAGCCAAAGGCTCTCTCAGGTGGACAGAGACAGCGTGTCGCAGTAGGACGTGCAATCGTAAGAAAGCCAAAGGTCTTCCTTTTCGACGAGCCACTTTCGAACCTTGATGCAAAGCTCAGAGTCCAGATGAGAGCCGAGATCTCCGGTCTCCACAACAGGCTCCAGGCAACGATGATCTACGTCACACACGACCAGGTCGAGGCACTCACCATGGCAGACAAGATCGTAGTCATGAAGCTTGGCGTCATCCAGCAGATAGGCGGCCCACTTGAGCTGTACAACAACCCAGACAACAAGTTCGTCGCAGGCTTCATCGGATCCCCTCCAATGAACTTCATGGTCTGCAACGTCATGGCGGAGGGCAATGACATCTACATCCACGAAGGCGATTTCCGTCTCAAGGTCACACCTGCACAGGCCAAGCTCCTGAAGCCTTACGTAGGCAAGCAGGTCACGTTTGGAATCAGACCTGAGGATGTCGCACATTCCTCACAGGCGATCGATGGCCAGACAATCGATGGAACGGTATCCGTCGTCGAGCCTCTTGGATCCGAGACGCACGTATTCGTGTCAACTTCCAAGAACCAGATCACTGGTAAGATCGAGCCATCCGTCATCGTAAAGGTTGACGAGAAGATCTCTCTTGCACCAAACATGGAGAAGGCCAAGTTCTTCGATATCGACACCGAGCTTGCAATCCGCTGAGCCTAGGCCGATATCCTTGTATAGGTTTTTCTAGACCGATACCGCCACCTCCCGGTGGCTGACACCAAGGGACTGTTGCGCAAGTCGTTCGACTTTGGGCAATGGTCCCTTTCTTTGAAGAGGGGCTTTGGTTGTCCCCAAGGAGTTCGCAGAAATGACAGAGTATTATGCACCAACATACGTGCTTTTTGGCAAAGGCGCACAGAACGAGGTAGGGCGTGTCCTGAAGGAACGTGGGATCAAGAAGGTCCTCATCCATTTTGGAGGAGGTTCTGTGGTCAAAAGCGGACTGCTTGGAGTTGTAGAAGCCTCCCTTGAAGCGCACGGCATCCATTTCGTGGAACTTGGCGGCGTACAGCCAAACCCGCGTCTTTCACTTATAAGGAAGGGTATTGAACTTGCCAGGAAAGAGAACGTGGACATGGTGCTGTCAGTTGGCGGAGGCTCCGCATTGGACAGTTCAAAGGCCATATCATACGGTGTTTGCTACGACGGGGATGTTTGGGATGTATACGGACGTCATGTCGCCCCAAAGGCCTCTCTTCCAGTGGGATGCATCATTACGTTGGCTGCGACAGGAAGCGAGATGAGCAACTCCTCCGTAGTCACCAACGACGAAGTGTATCCAAACGAGAAGGTGGGTTGCAACAGCAACCTAGGCCGTCCTGCAGTTGCGTTCATGAATCCAGAGCTTACATATACCGTTTCCGCCTACCAGACGGGGTGCGGGAGCGTTGACATAATGATGCACACCCTTGAAAGGTTCTTCCACTCAGGTCCAGCTTTCGAGTTCACGGACCAGAGCTGCGCCAATGTCCTCAAAACGGTTGTGAAGTACACGAAGGTTGCATTGGAGAACCCCTGCGACTATGAAGCCAGAGCCAACATAATGTGGGCGGGAACCGTTTCCCTCAACGGATTCAACAATGTTGGGTATGACAGCATAGGAGACTGGGCGTGCCACAAGATGGAGCATGAACTTTCCGCCTTCTACGATGTGTCCCACGGAGCCGGCCTTGCCGCAATTTGGGGTTCCTGGGCCCGCTATGTAGCCAGCGTCGATTACCATAGGTTTGCATACCTTGGCGAACTGGTCTTTGGTTTGGAGGATGACGACTGCAAGGTTGCGTGCGAAAGGACCATTGTGGCATTCGAGGAGTGCTTCAGGTCGATGGGTATGCCCACCAATCTCAAGGAACTGGGGCTAAGCCTTTCCACTGACGATATAGAGGCCTTGGCGAACGCCGCAAGTCGCGGTGGAACCATAAGGCTTGGCAATTTCAAGGTGCTTTGCGAAGACGATATATACAACATCTACAAAGCTGCAAACGACAGGTAGATTCGATAGCTGTTGAGTATGGTCTTGTTCACCAAGGGGCAAAAGAGCATAATCTAGGCTATGTTCAGATTGATGTTGCTCAACTTTTCGCTGCAAGCCGCAGTGAGTGCAATAGCGCCATACACACAGTTGTTACTTAGAAACAAAGGCTATTCCCATTCCTTGGTTGGAGTGATTGTAGCTATAGGACAGGTTGCCTCCATATTCTTTCCCGTGCTGTTTGGCATGTTGTCTGACAGGACTAGGAAGACAAGGCTTCTTTTCGTTCTTCTTGCACTTGGTACCGCCGTTGCCTTCGTGCCAACCGCTCTTAGCGGTTCCGTTGCTGTAACGATAGGGTGCTTCTTTGTGGTATCGGCCTTGTTCTGGTCCATAAACCCAATGAACGATGGCTATGAGAATAGGGTTTTCAAGGGCGATTCGTCCAAATATGGCGTTGGGAGGGCAATGGGGACGTTGGGGTATCTTGTGTGCCTTGTGGTCTTTGCGCTTACAGGCTTTCCTGTCGAGACGGACAATCGTTCCATAGCCCTTTGCACGGTTGTGACCCTGTCTGTGTTCTGCTTCATGGTGCTGTTTGCGCCAAAGGACGAACCTAAAGGTGTTGAGCCGCAAGGGAATGAGGGTAGGTCCTTCTCCTTCGATTGGTTCAGCTCCAAATTCTACCTTATGATGTTCGTCGTTGCTCTGACAAGGATTGCAGAGGCTGTGATAGACAAGCTTCTTTCCTCCTATATGACAGAGGATCTCAATCTTGGCGGGCGTTTCGCTCTCTTTGTGGCTTTGGGGGCGGCGTCTGAATTCGTGATGATGGTGGTTGGTGGGCGCCTCATGCAGAAGGGCAAAGTCTCTGCCTATGGACTTATTGTAATGTCCGCCATTGGTATGATTGTCAGACTTCTCATCTATAGGTTCTTCCCAACCATTGAGGCCTTCACGGTCGCCCAGCTGCTACATGCCTGCACGTTTGGAGCCCTTCATATTGGAGTTTCCAAATTCGTAGCCCAAAATGTGAATGAAAGCCATTATTCTTTGGCTATGAGTTTCTATTGGGCTATTGCTACCAATCTTCCTGAAATGATTGGGGTCTTGGCGGGAGGCTTTGTAATAGATATCTTTGGGTATGGGACGCTGTTTGCATCCTATGTGGTGTTCCCTGTGTTGGCTCTCTTGATTTGCTTTGCCAACAGAAGGAAGCTTTCAAGTTGACCCTTTGTAGGGGTATGGAGATTTTTGTATGGTTCCAATCCTTGTGACTTTGGTTGCGGGTCTTTCCACCGTTCTAGGAGCGGTTCTTGCCAGTAGGGTCAAGAACAAGAACATTGGGGCCTTTTCGTTGGCGTTCGCTACGGGTTTGATGCTCATGATTTCGTTGGGGGAGATGCTCCCGGAATCCTTCGAAGGAATAGGGATTGTGTACACCCTGCTTTTCATGGTCCTAGGTGCATTCCTTTCCTTGGCTTTGGATTTGATTTTTCCTCACCATCACGATGACGAAGATGAACCTGGACACTACATACATGAATGTGAATGCTCCCACAGCCATGTCATTTCCAAGGGCATGGTGCTTGCATTGGTCCTCCACAACATAGTGGAGGGTGTCGCGACTGGGGTTGCGACGCAGTCCAATCTGCATTTGGGCATGAGCATGGCTTTTGGTATTGCAATTCACAACGTTCCAATAGGAGCCACCCTTGCTGTGTCGGTCATGTCGGCAGGTTCGAGTATGGGCCAAGCTGTCTTGAAGGCCGTTCTGGTTGGTCTCGCCCAGCCTTTGGGGGCTTTGCTTGGCGTGCTTTTCCTACATGGTTCACAGGCTGGATTTGCTTTGTCGGCGTGTATGGCCATCGTTGCCGGCATACTTGTTTTCATTTCGTTCGATGAGCTTTGGCCTGCTGCGAGGAGGTCCGGTTCCAGGAATCTGACGATAATTGCTCTTCTTTTGGGGATTTGTTTCATTCCTTTGAGTGAAATGTTGTTACCTTTTTGAGCGGAAGGTGTTTATAATATGATTGGGATGTTCGCCGGCCATTTGCGGCGGACGATTAGAATGTGATTTGCCATCTGAGAAATTCAGGAGGATAAGGGAATGAAAAATAAGGTTTTGATTGGTGTCTTGACCGTTATATTGGTCATTGGCATGGTTTCATGCTCCATGGACGAGTATGCCAAACTTGGCGAGGCCATGGGAAAGATGGGCAACAACGTCTATGGCATTGAGCCAAACATGCAAAAAGTCAACGAGACGACCAAAAAGTTCGACGATAAGGTCACCAAGAATGAGGCGACTGGGAAAGTTGAGGTTGAACTCGTAGATCCAGCTGACCTCATATCAAGCGTAGCCGAGATAAACAACGCCACCAAGAAGGCTGAGGAGCTCAAGAAGCAGTTGGATGAACCTCTTGCGAAAGACGGTGTGTCTGGCAGAGAGATACAACAGTCTTTGCAGTCCACAATGGAGAATATAATCAGTGCCATGGATGTGGACCCTTCTGTTTTGGCGAGCGCCGATGACAAGGTAAAGTCCGCCTATGATTCTGTCACCAATGCTTTGAACGACATAAAGGACAGCATATCTGATAACCCAACGAAGGCGGATCTTGCAGCTGTTTCCATCGTGAACGACCTTGCAAATACCGTCAAGAACATTGCTGAAAACCCAGATCAGTACAACAAGGCGGATGGAGAGCTTGATACAGAAAAGATCATAAAGGACGCCAACAAGGCCCTTCAGGCTTTGGATGCACTCAAGGTGACAAGCACTGCAGCAGACCTTGACATACTCAAGGATTTCAGCTTTGCCTCTCTCGTCTCTTCATCCGGTTCTGGGAGCAAGGCTCTTTCGGACGATTCCTCTTCTCCAAAAGACGAAGATGCAATGAGAAAGTTCATGTTCTCTGCAATAGACAGCTTCACCAAGATGGTAAGTGTAGATGGAAAGTTCGACGAAGTGAAGTACAACAGGTTCATCTTCCAGATGAGGGCTATACGGACTGCATACGAGACTACCGCTTGGCTTGTGACTCCTTCTCTTGCCGAGGGGAAGGATCAGTTCGCAGTCGTCGATGCCATAATCGACGGCAAAAACATAATTGGTCTTGGCAGCTTCACCCCAAACGACCTTGTTCTCTATGCTGCATCCGTTGTTTTCACGGAGTGCAACAAGTTGCCAGTGAAGGATGCTTCAAAACTCTCGTTCAAGGATGCTGTAAAGGCCTACATGGAAAAGGATGCGGGCGTGCTAGAAGACGAGGATCTTGCAAAACGCTTTGAGGGCTTCGAGAAGTTTTTCAATGACGTTGACCTTGGCAAGATGGAAGACTACTACCTTAGACACTCAGCTGTCACAGCGGTAAACACAGCCGCCGTCATACTTGTTGATTCCGGCTTCGACCTCAAGATAATAGAGAAGGCTGGCTTCAAGCCTGAAGACGGCAAATCCTATGGCGAAGAGCTCGAAAAGGCATTTGAAAACCTCAAGAACGAGCTTGGCAAGAACAACTAAGGGGAGGGAATAGATATGAAGAAAGTTCTTTTGAGTGTCCTTGTGCTTGCGATGTGCTTCTCTTTTGCATTCGCTGCTGACAAACAGACCATATACACCTATGGTGACATAGATTTCACGTTCCAGCCTACGTTTTCAAGATACAATGCAATGGGACAGAGCGGTCTTGCCGCCGCTGGTAGGATGGACTCGTTCTATACCAACCCGGCAGCCCTTGCAGAGGAAAGGTTTGGACTTAGCCTTCCAACCGTTGCAGTTACCCTCTTCAACGTCCAAAAGCTTGTTTCTGACCCTGAAGCCATGACTATTGTAAACAGCATGATCGATGGTACGGCGGACGACAATGCAGCTGTGAACCTTGCGGAAAAGATGATCAAGAACCTTGGTTCCGGATACAACACGCTTGCAACCATAGATGCCGGCGTAGGTGCTGCGTTTGGATCATTTGGTCTTGGTGCAAACGTTCAGGTCAAGCTTCACACCCTTGCAAAGGGTTCTTCCAACGTTGCAAACGTGAAGGTCGTCCCTGAGGTGAACGTCGCCCAGACAGTCGCCCTTGGTCTCAACATCATAAAGACCGATGCCCTAAAGCTCCAGATTGGAGCTGCAGGACATTTCGTCTACAAGGCCTATCTCCAAGGACAGGATGCCGCAACGGTTTCATCCCTCCTCTCTGACGATGATGGGACCGATGTCCAGAAGAAACTCCTTTGGAACACACCAACAATGGGCGGTTATGCAATCCCTGTGGACCTTGGTGTTACGCTCTCGCTTGCCAACGATGCGGTTCGCCTTAGCGCTACTGCAAACAACCTCAACGGAACATACCGCATGAGCAGCTACGACAGCTTTGCAAACATGACCAACTCCGTTGTAGGTACAGAGGTGTTCACTCCTGAGGAAGGATATGAGGCAAAGGAATCGGAGAAGTTCGAAATCAAGACTCCTTGGACATTGAACTTTGGATTCGCATTCGCTCCAAACGTCATCTTCAAGCCTGTAATTACGGCTGACTTGATTGACATGCTTGGAATGGTCAAGAGCTTGGGTTCTGATTCGTTCAAGGCTGAAGATCTCCTTCTTCATCTCAATGCCGGCGCTGAAGTCTCTATCCTTTGCTTCAACCTTAGGGCAGGTGTCAATCGCGGATACATGTCCGTTGGCGCAGGAGTTGGTCTTCTTGGCATGAGGATCGATGCAACATACGGATGGCAGGAGTTTGGTGCAGAACTTGGAGACAAGCCTGTGGATTCATTTACCATCAGATTCAACCTTGGATACGACAAGTAAAGAAAGTTGATATTCAATTGTGCTGCCGCAGGGTTTGTCCTTGCGGCAGTTTCTTTTGGCTGTAGACACTTGTTTTTTACTTCGTTAAACTTACAGGACGTTGCCAAGATGGAGGGTTTCCGTGGACAAGTCTAGGATTATTGGGCTCTTGAAGAAGGAGATGGTTCCTGCTATGGGGTGCACGGAACCCGCCGCATCGGCTTTGGCAGGTGCCAAGGCCCGTGAGCTTTTGGGCTGCATTGTGGATGCCGCCCATGTATACGCGTCTCGCGACATGGTGAAGAACGCCATGGGTGTTGGGCTTCCTGGGTGTGAACTCAAGGGGATTCTTGCAGCGGTTGCTCTTGGCATCTGCGGCGGGGATACCTCCAAATCCCTCAGCATTCTGTCCTGTATCACTGATGACCAGAAGAAAGGTGCCGCTCTTATACCAATGGAGCTTTCTTTGGTCTCTGATGTCCCACCTCTGTTTGTAAGCGTCAAGGCCTTTGGTGGCGGTCACGAGGCGGTTGCTACCATATCAGGAGAACACGACAGGTTCTCCCGCCTTGAGCTTGATGGCAAGGTTCTTCTTGATGCTCCCCTGGAACCTGGCAATGCAAAGGCTTTCTCGTTTGAAAAGGCCAATGATGGTGAATTCCTGAAGACCCTCAAACTTGACGACATAGTTGAGTTTGCAAACCAGATTTCCATAGACGATGTCCCATTCGTCCTTGATGCTGTGAAAACCAACCTTGCAATAGCAAAACATGCCATCGAAGGTGAGTATGGCCTTCAGGTAGGAAAGACCACCTTGGAGGATGGTTCGTCTGAACCTTCAAGCCTTTCACAGGCCTTTGATGTCGCTGCAAGCTATGCAGCCGCTGGAAGCGATGCTCGAATGAGTGGATGCTCCATGCCGGTTGTAATAAACAGCGGTAGCGGGAACCAAGGTATAACCGTAACCGTTCCCGTATATATCGTGGCCCGCTATCTGGGAGCTGATGACGAGAAGCTTGCCAAGGCTGTATGTGTAAGCCAGCTGGTGGGCCTTGCTCTGACTGCACGTAAGAACAGGCTCTCTGCTCTGTGCGGTGCATTCACGGCTTCAATTGGAACCGCCTGTGCATACGTCTACCTTCTTGACGGAGACCGTCTTGCAATGGATAGAGCCGTGAACACTATGGTTGGAAACCTTACGGGTGTGATATGCGACGGCGCAAAGAACACGTGTGCGCTCAAGATTTATTCGTGTCTACAGTCATCGGCTTTGAGTGTGAAGCTTTCCCTCAAGGGTTTTGCCCCTGGTGCCGAGTGCGGTATTGTGGGAAGCGACTGTCTTGAGAGCATGGTCCATCTTTCAAGGATAAGCAGCGAAGGCATGGAGCAGACGGACCGCACCATAATGTCCATCATGATGGACAAACACTGCTGAGCTGGATTTGATATGAACTTCGTCACGATAGATTTCGAAACGGCGAACCAGATGCCTCAAAGCGCATGTTCCGTAGGGCTTGCACGCTTTGACGAGAGCGGTCAGGTGCTGGATACATTCTATTCCCTTATGAAGCCACCTCTTGGATACGACCGCTTCTTTGGGCGCAACATAGAGATTCATGGCATAAGACCTGCCGATGTCAAGGACGCACCAGACTTTGGGTATCTGTGGCCTGAGATCGAGTACTTCATAGGCGATGACTTCCTTGTCGCCCACAACGCCCGCTTCGACATGGGTGTCCTTGTAAGTCTCATAAAGCTTTTTGGATTCGACATGCCTGATATATGCTATCTGTGCTCCCTTCAGATTTCAAGGAAGGTATGGCCGTTGGCAAAGAGCCATGCGCTTACGGCTTTGAGCGAGCATTTTGGCTTGGACTACAATGCACACAATGCCTTGGACGATGCTGTAAACTGCGGCAAGGTATTCATCCGTGCATGCAACGGCAGGCTGTATGAGCTGCAGGATCTAAGGAAGTTCCTCATCGTAAGGGGCATTGAGCTGAAGAAACTTGGGCTCTGAGATGTGCCGCAACCGCCGCTTTGGGGATTCCTGCGGGCATCGATCAGACAGGGTGCGCAACACGCACAGGTTGTGACGGCATGAAGGACTCCCTCCCCCGGTTGGATACAAGGAGGGCTGCAACGGAACGTCCCATTGCAGCCCTTTTGGAAAACCATCCAGCATCAAACTACCTATGATGCGTTTTCAAAATAGGGGGGTGAAAGTATAAACTTTATTAAGGATGATGGTGTATTTACCAGGTGCAAGGCCGTGTACATAGAAATCTCCGGTACCGCCATTTGGATAACTCTTGATGAGTATTCCTTGGTTGTCTTCCAAATTCTCTTGGTAGAGGATGGTGTTCTTAGAGCCTTCTCCTAAGGTAAGGAGATTCTCCATTGTCATTACCGCTCCAGCTTCATTGGTTATCTTCATGACTCTGTCTTCGTTCATGCTAAAGGTACCAGAGAACTTGACCGTTTTGTCACTCACAGTAAATGTCCGCTCTACACCTACTTCGAGATCCCCCCAAAGTGTTGATTGTGGAATAACCGTTATCCTGCTGGTATTTGGTATCTGGACATCATAGTTTCCATTGCTTATTTCGGAGATGGTTCCACTTCCGCTGGCGGCGAGGAAAGATTTGCCAAAAGTCCAAGACACGGAATTGTTTTCGTACTTGACCTTCACGACATCGTCGCCAACCGGTTTGTTGTTCCATCCCTCAAGGTTGGCCTTTCCAAGATGGACGTACACGTAACGCTGGGAATCGTGCCGTGCCGTGACATTCAATGATGGAAACTTGAGCACCTTCTTGGTGATGTTCGCCTGCAGCATGTTTGGATCGTCGTCGGCCACGTAGTAGTTGCTTGCAGGTGCCCCGCTGACGAATTTCACCACATGGCTTTCGTATTCGGCCCCTACATCCTTGCCGGACATGGTTATCGAGAGGAACGGATCGTCGCTGCCCACCAGTCCTTCAAGCTGGTCGTACGGAAGCTCGACGATGTTGGTTCCATCGTACACCTTCGTAGGGATTGTCTTTGCGGTGAGCTTCTTGGGCACGATGGAGGAATGGATGTCTTCCAGGTCGATTTTGTAGTTCTCGTATTCCATCGACTCGCCCTTTTTCTGGAAGCGGCAGTAGCTCAGCTCCGAACCTGCATCCTTGTCCTTGAAGAAGATGACAAGCTCGAAGTTCGTGATGTCATCCCCTTCGGCGACCCCTTCGAATCCGGACAGGTCTTCGACTTTGAATTGGTCTCTGCCATTGTATGTGAAGTCGTCATCAAAGGTTCCGATGAGCCTCTTGGCCACGATCTTGACCTTCACGTCCGTGGTTTCTATGCTGTAGTTCCCTGTGGACACGAAACCCTCCCCTGTTATGTACAGGTAAGGCTCGGCCCCTAACACGTAGGCTCCGACGTCCGCTTTGGACATGGTCACGGCCACTGCGACCTCGTCGCCTGACACGACCTCCGGGAAGTACGACATGTCGTCCACCCATACCTCATTGTCCCTATCGTATTCATGATCGTACTGCTTGGAGAATCTGAGCGCCCTTGGCGTTATCGTGCCTTTCAGCAGGCTTCTGTCAATCTCGTAGTTGCCTGTAGGCGATGCCGTGCCAGAGCTGTTTCTGTATTGGAAGCTGCAGAAGACGGCGTTCCCTTCCGAGACCACGTTTGCGTCCTTCATTCCGATCGAGAGCTCTAGCTTTCCCTTGTCCACAGTCAGGATCTCGGATACCGCCGCCCAGTCCTTGTGGATGATCGTTGCGTTTCCGTCATACACCTTCGTTGCGTTTATGGAAGTCTTCACCACTATGGGCTTGACCGTGGCCTTGATGCCGAACTCGGAGTCGTTGAATTCGGAGCGGTAGTTCTGCCCTCCAGGAATGCCGTACTGCACAAATAGGGTCCCTGCATCCGCACTCTTTGTCTTGATGCTCGTGATGCGAACCTCATCCCCTTCGAGTATGCAATCCAGGTGCTCGTGTTTCAGCGTCAGATCCGGTAGGGTTTGTTCTTCCCCGTTGTAGGTAAGTTCTGTAGGGTGCGTATAGGATCCCACGAGCACTATGGCGTCTATGGTGAAGTCATGGGTGAAGGCGACTTCCTCCCAGTCGGGCGTCTTAGCCACGGTCACCTTGACGGTGTAGCTTCCCGCAGTTGTAGGGGCTGTGGTCGTGTATGCACTGTCCTCCGCATCCTTGGTCTTGAATTCGACCTTCAGGATCTGCTCCTGCGGGACGGGGACCTCCGTTCCGCCAACGACCCTGACGACCTTGGTGCTGTCTATTTCGATGGGGGTCTTGTCGTAGGTCTTTCCCGGAGTGTATGTCGAGGCGAACCTCGTCGCTCCCGGTGCGGGGATCGGCCCGGTCTTGGTGTGCTTGCATACGGTGCATTCGTACGTCATGACACCGGCGCTCCCCGGAGCGGCGAGCGTGGTCACCGTGCCATCGTCCCAGGTGTGTGCGGCCTTGTCCTTGACCTCATCCGTGTGTTCGCAGACGGCCTTGCGCCAGTGGCTGTCCTCGTTGTATTCCCACGCCGTCAGGT
>OQVQ01000171.1_pt1 | contig 30951 bp, 21 predicted proteins | sample 1691491 | NCBI WGS metagenome assembly OQVQ01 (sample SAMN03418252, study PRJEB22391) | human gut metagenome | biome: human-gut; feature: organic feature; material: feces | host: Homo sapiens | place: Tanzania | collected 2013-01
GAGACAGGACGTAGATGCGCACAAGAGAGTATAGATATTATAATAATGAAAAACATATATTGTCTTCTATTCATTATCAAAATAATTTTGATTACCTATTTATGATAATTATCTATTCATTATCAAAATAATTTTGATTACCTACTTATAATCGTTTCGCTTTACCTTACAATTCCTTTGGACAAAGAAAGGAGGAGATATAGATGATACCGGCTATCATCAAGGCGGTGCCTAACCCCACATAGAAGGAAGCTATGAAAGATAATGGGATGACTGGACACTGCCTGAGCAATATACCAAATGTAATCATAATTGCCATGATGACGTATGACTTTACTGGCATAATATCCCACACCTTACGCTTCTCTGGCGCTATCTGACGAATGCGGTGCACATTACGGAAGAGCATCTTGACAAACATAATCGAAAACAGCAACATAGTGACTATGCTGCCCATGACCATCAATACTGTGGTGGAATAGAGGCTCTGCCATGACACCACGCCGATTCGGCAGACATTGAAGCCTGCTATAAGCCAGATGATTCCTGCTATGAATGCGAGTGATTTTGTTTTCATTTTATGTTTGATTTTATTCTCCTTATTTCCTTTATCTTCCAAAAGTTGAGCAGTACCTTAGTATTTAATCTAAGATAGTGAATTAGTAACTTGCCGAACACCAACAACCAACAACCAACAACCAATCAAAACTTCCGCGTCCTCATATGGCAATAAGGCTCACCGCCTGTTTTCTCATAGTAATTCTGATGGTAGGCTTCGCCAATATAGAATGGTTCCTCTGGCAGAAGCAAAGTGTTGACCTCATCTCCCTTGTCACGGAGTATCTGTATCACGCGTTCAGCCGTTGCCTTCTGGTTTTCATCACGATAGAAGATACAACTGCGGTATTGCGGACCGATGTCAGTGCCTACTCCATCCGTCTGTGCCGGGTCGTGAATCTCGAAGAAAAGTTTGCAGAGAGACTCGTATGACACCTCTTCTGGATTATACTCCACGATAATAGCCTCCACATGATGCGTCTTGTGATCACGCACGTCAGCATAAGTAGGGAATGCCTCTTCTCCACCAGTGTAACCTGCCAAAGTCTTCTGCACGCCTTTTTGCTTCTGAAAATGATGCTGAGTGCCCCAGAAACAGCCACAGGCAAATATTCCCACCTTTACGTTTCTGTCGGAAGGCGCATGATAGATGTCCACCTTTGAGCATTCATCAATAGCAGCCTCGACCATCTCCAGTGCTTTGCCGTGCTTCTGCTGCAGGTCGGGATGCGCCTTCCCACGTTCAAAGTTGTGCTTTAGGTCATTGTATTTCACTTGCAGCGCGATAGGATTTCCTGACTCTATAATGCCTTGGATATAATCATAGTAATCACTCTCCTTCCCATGGGTAAGCACTCGGATGGCATTCACCACTCCTGTCGGGATGCCTTCTTCTATGAGATTATCAAATGTGACGCTTGTATCTTCCACTACATCATGCAGGAAACCAGCCATTTTCTCTTCATCTGTGTGTCCCATCAGTCCCACAGTCAATGGATGGAGGATGACAGGATAGCCATCGCGGTCAAGTTGTCCTGCATGTGCTGCAGTGGCGATGCGGAGCGCAATATCAATTGTATTCATGCTATTATCTATTCTTTCGGTTATTTCTCATTTTGATGCAAAGGTACGAATTATATTCAAAAAAGCAAACATATCACGATAAAAAGCATAGAATATTCTAATCATAACTCTCTCACCTCTACCTCCTTGACGAAAGGCTTGTCGAAGCCTTCGACATGGAATATTACTTTGGCTTTTCCTGTCTGCATGGTCGATTGCAGACGCACGAGTCCTTCACCGAAGTAAGTTGGCAGTTCGGTGGTGCGCCATGAGTCTTTCCTGCGCATATCGCCGGTCTCCACACCCAAGAGACGTACAGGACCTTCCACTTCCACTCGGAATTTCTTAGGTTGCATTTGCTGAATGCGACCTTCCTTATCCACGAGAGTAAGACGGATATGCGCCACTGTGCCACATTCCAACGGCATTTTTCGGCTTACTTTGCCACTGACATCGCCCTTTGACAAAGCCACCCTTTCAGAGTAATCTGGCTTTACGGCAGAAAGAACCGTGCGGTCAGCATCCAGTCTGACATCAGCCACCGGACCATGATTGACAAGCGAATCCCTCATCACTTCCTTGCCTCCCTTGTATCCCACTGCCAGGACTTTACCGGCACGTGCAGGAAGCTGCACCTTGATGCAATGGTCGGTGTAGTCTGCAGTCCTGCGAGGCTTCAAAGGCAACTGCGGATTGCTCCACATCGGGAAGAAGAACTGCACCGAGTCGCATGTGGTGTAACACCTTATTTCCACGCATCGGGAATCTTTATAGGGTAAATCCCAGGTATCTGCCATCGGAGGATATTGCCAATGGTCCGTGCCCATAGCCTGATCAAAGCAGTTGTCACGCACCATCAGTTTCAGATAGTCCTTATCAGGTTGCCATGCTGGATGATAATAAGCCGCTTGCGGACGTTCCTTCAAGGTCATATCAAAGGGACAAGAGCACCAACCCTTTGCTGGCCAAGGGGATGACTCTCCTAAATAATCCACGCCTGCCCAAACAAACGAACCGGCTATGAAATCATTCTCTTCTACGAAATGCCAAGGATTCTTTTCCACGAAATCACGCACCAGATTTTCTCTCAAACCGGAATAATAGACGAATGCTTCGCTCACAAACATCTTACGATTCGGGAATCGCTTATGGTCGGCTATCATCCTTGGTTCCAGATAATTGTAGCCCACAAGGTCTGCCACATCTGCTATCTTGTCTTCAAAGCCCTGTTGGCACGCAAGCATAGTAGGACGAGTCGGGTCAAGGCGCTTCACTATGGCATTCAATTCCTTTGCTCTATTGACGCCTTCATCATCCTTATTCCATGCTTCATGCACCTCATTGCCTATGCTCCACACGATTACAGAAGGATGATTACGGTCCCTCAGCACCATGTCTGCAATGTCCTGATGGGCATTATCGTCATAGAAAGGTGCATAATAGCCAGACTTCCACTTGTCGAATGCTTCATCGAGCACCAGCAGTCCGAGCGTATCGCAGATGGTAAGAAACTCTGGTGACGGAGGATTATGCGAGCATCGGATGGCATTGCATCCTATCTCCTTCATCGCTTTCAGTCGGCGCTCCCACATTTCATCTGGCACAGCAACGCCCAAACTGCCGACATCCTGATGGAGACACATGCCCTTCAGCTTCATATTCTTGCCGTTTAGATAAAAACCTGTATTGGCTTCAAAGCGGATATCACGAAAGCCAAAGCTTGTCTCCACTTCGTCAACGAGTCTTCCTCTGCTATCCTTCACCTGGGTAAGGAGAGTATAGAGTGTCGGAGCATCACAGCTCCAAAGCTTTGGACTCTTCACCGAAAGAGTGGCAACCGACTGACAGCCTGCGCTGTTGGCTTTCACAGCAACGGCAGATGCCACTTCTTTTCCATATCTGTCAAAGATGGAGTGCGACACTCTACATCCGGTATCGCCTTCCACCTCAGTCTCCACCTTTACAGTTCCATCTGTCTTTGACGTTATGAAAATGCCATGTTCCTTGACGTGGACAGCATTATTCAGCTGCAACCAGACGTGGCGATAGATGCCCGAACCTGTGTACCAGCGGGATTGCTCCTCCCTATCCACATGCACTACGAGGCGATTTTCACCCACCTTATTTATATATGGAGTTATATTATATGAGAAACCTGTATATCCATACAAGTGATGTCCCAAGCGATGACCGTTGAGCCACACCGTAGCACGATGATAGACTCCATCGAAATGGATGCTGAGCTGATTGCCCTGTGTCAGCATTTTTCGGTATTCGGCAGGGATAACGAAGTCCTTGGCATATACGCCTTGACCGCCTTGAAGGTATCCAGCAGACCCTCCCACCTTAGGATCAAATGGCAATTCGATGCTCCAATCATGCGGAATGGTGACTTTACGGAAGTCTTTGTCAGCGTATATCTGGGCAGAATGCGAAGTCGTTATCTCGCTTGCAGTCACCTGAGCCTGTTCTGGTTCGGTATCATCTGTGACCTTTGTCTTTTTCGCAACCGATGAAGAGGCTGAAATATTAGGGTTTTCGATGCCGAGTGTGTTAAGCACTTTCGTTGCTTCTGCATGGTTGGCACATAGTCTGAAGGTCCATCCTTGGTCGAAAGTACACTGTATTCGTTTTTTGTTAGTTGCGTTTATTCCCAGACATAGACTTGCCATTAGGAATGATAGGATTACGATTCTTTTTGTCATTGGTGATATAGTGGTTAGTTATTTAGGTGCAAAGGTAATAATTTCTCACCGTAATTGCTTTCTATCTTGTACTATTTACTTTCTCTCATGTACCATCTGATGACGAACAGAGTGCTACTGTAGCAGTGGTGCTGGCTTTCATCTATGCTCCGCGCACTTGGTGTTCTTTCTGCCCTATGGGTACGCTTTCTTCATGGGTGGCACCTAAAAACGGGCACCTTTCTGATGGTTACCGTGGCATTAAGATCGGTGATAATTGCACTAAGAAATGTAAGATGTGCGCCCGCGTCTGCCCTATGCAGCTCAACGCCTACGAGGCTCGTGGCAATGGAGAGGGCTTCAACCATCCTGACTGCATCAAATGCGGTAAATGCACTTTGGCTTGCCCTATGAGGGCTTGCTCGTTAAAATAAGTTTAGGTGTTGGAGCCACACGAAGGTACTGATAGTGAGGCTCCAACAATAGATAACATCCCACCGATTTCACCCTTATCTTCACTCACTATCTCATGGATGCGGTCTGCCTCCATCAGCACTTTCCGCGCCTGAAGGATAATTTTCTTTCCGGCAACGGTCGGTTTCACCACCTTATTTGTACGCTCAAAGATTCGAACATCAAGTTCTTCTTCCAGTTTTGCGAGCATTGCACTGAGCGTAGGTTGGGAGATTTTACACGCATCAGCCGCCTTCGCAAAGTTGCGAAGACGGTCGATAGCTACGATGTACTTGAGTTGCTGTATATTCATTACTGATATTTTGCAATAAGATTCTTCAAGTCCTGCATTCTCATAGCGCCGCTCTGACGCCATAATTGCTTACCTTCCTTGAAGAGCATGAGCGTTGGAACTGACTGAATACGATAAGCTTCAGAGAGCGCTTGATTCTTATCCACATCTATTTTGAGGATACGAATGCCATCGCCAAGGTCCTCTTTTAATTGCTCAAGGACTGGATGCATCATCTTGCAAGGTCCACACCAAGTGGCAAAGAAGTCAACTAAAGTAATTTGGTTGCCATTGATTATTTCATTGAATTTTTCCATAAGTTAATCCTCCTGTTTATTTATATTATTTTCTTCTTTTATTTCACTGCAAAGATAAGCATTTTATTATAGACAAACAAATGTTTATACCTATGAAACAATAGATATTTTCTATCATCAAAAGAAAAACATAAACATCTGGACGGAATACTTATTATATTTTTGTACCTTTGCATTCTGTAAATCAAACACTCTCATTACAAAAAAAAATCAAAATCAAAATACATGAAAGCATTTACATACATAGAGCACGGCAAGTTTGCCATGACGGACAAACCGAAGCCTGTTATCCTGGAATCCACCGACGCTATCGTCAGAGTGACACTCAGCAGCATCTGCACAAGCGACCTTCACATCAAGCACGGAAGCGTGCCAAGGGCTGTGCCGGGCATCACCGTGGGGCATGAAATGGTGGGAATAGTGGAGGAAACCGGCTCTGACGTGCAAGGCATCAAGCCGGGAGACAGGGTTACGGTCAATGTGGAAACATTCTGCGGAGAATGCTTCTACTGCAAGCATGGATTCGTAAACAACTGCACTTCGCCCCACGGAGGCTGGGCTCTCGGCTGCCGCATCGACGGCGGACAGACGGAATATGTGCGCGTGCCACTGGCTTCACAGGGACTGAACCGCATTCCCGACAGCGTGACCGACGAGCAGGCTCTCTTCGTGGGCGACGTTCTGGCTACGGGTTTCTGGGCTGCACGCATCAGCGAAATAAGCCAAGAGGACACTGTTCTCATCATCGGAGCCGGTCCTACAGGCATCTGCACCCTACTCTGCGCTATGCTGAAGCAGCCTAAACGCATCATAATATGTGAGAAATCGGAGGAGCGTCGCGCCTTTGTACGTGAGCATTATCCTGACGTTCTGCTTACTACCCCTGAGGAATGTCTCGACTTTGTCAAAGCCCACAGCGACAATGGTGGCGCTGATCGAGTGCTGGAAGTGGCAGGAAGCAATGGCTCTTTCCAGTTGGCTTGGCAGTGCGCACGTCCTAATGCCATAGTGACCATCGTCGCTCTCTACGACAAACCGCAGGTTCTGCCTCTGCCTGACATGTACGGCAAGAACCTTACATTCAAGACTGGCGGCGTGGATGGTTGCGACTGTGAGGAAATTCTCGCTCTCATTGAGCAAGGAAAGATAGACACCACCCCACTCATCACCCACCGTTTCCCTCTCAACCAGATAGAAGAGGCTTACAATATCTTTGAGAACAAGATGGATGGAGTGATTAAGGTTGCGGTGTATTAAGTAAAAAAATTAAGAATCTTTTTAAAATGAAGAATGTAGAATGAAGAATGAAGAATTCGGATTACGTACTTCGGCTTGCGGTTATTCGTGAAGATTTCACAAGAAACAAGACTAACTCCCATTCTTCATTCTTCATTCTACATTCTTCATTTTAAAGATTACTTCCTGCTTCTTCTGGCAGCAAACACCACATAACCAAGCAAAACGAGGAAGGCAAGGAGGATGCTGATCATCTGAGTGGAGTATTTCTCTGGCTCGATCCATATCTCATGAAAGAAATCCAGCCTGCCAAGCACTTCCACAGGAACCCAGAACACCACTACTGTTGCTATCGCCATACGGATGTTTGCACCCCAAGTGGAGAGCTTCAGTTGCTTCTTGAAGATAAAGAAACTGCCGAGAAGACAAGCCGCTGCGACGATGCTTGTCACGGGATGATGGTCGCCGAGGAAATTCTTGTCGTAGCAAAACATCAGGAGAAGATAGCTTGTCCACAGTATCATATTGAGCTCCATGAACGTGACGATACTGGTATGATGCGTCATCGGGCGCGCTGCAATCTCGTTCTTTCTTGAGCGGAAGAGCACGCGCTGCCACCAATTGATAAAGTTGCATCCATTCTTCGTGGAAAATATATAGAGCACCATTATCATCATCCACATTCCAAAGGTGGCAGGAAGGATGAGATACTCAGGGCGTGTCACCACTTCTCCATTCTCTATCTCAGGCTGAGTGCCCCATCGGGTGGCATAATACTGGAAGAGGAACTCTATCCATCCCGTCCAAAAGAATAGTCCTCCGAACAGTCCGCAAAGCGTCTGCTTGGTGTCTCCTTTCACGAAAACGCCGGTGATTACTATGAGAAGGCCCGCCAATCCCATAAAGAAAGCTGAGTAATGAACTGCCTCCGGTGTCATGGTCTTGTCCATTATCATCATCATGGCATGGCCCAAAGGCATGGTAAAGAGTACTACGAGAAACGAGACGATTGATTTAATCCAATTGCTTTTCATTGATAGTCAGTGATTTTTGTATAATATAATTCAAAACTAATACGATTTTCATTGTAACTGAAGCGGCAATCTTTTGCCGATGCAAAGATAATAAATCATTCGTAATCTGGCAATACCTAAAAATGATTAATGTGGTTTTGTGGTTTTGTTGTCTGGTGGTTTCGTTGTTAGTTGCCATGAAGACAGACCATACGACAAAGGCACTATATTACATATTAGACTGCAAACCGACCAACCAAACACCAAAGCCACGAGCTTAGGCTGGAAGCCTATACCAAGCGAAGCGAGAGTAACCCGGGACGGAGTCTCGGGATTTACAACCACATAAAAACGGCTGTCTGGAAGACAGTACCTTTGATTTTCTGATTATCTGGTACTGTCTTCCAGACAGCTATTCCCCTCTCTTTTTTATCCCGAGACTTTTGTGTCCCGGGTTACTCTCGCTTCGCTCGGTACTGTCTTCCAGACAGTGACATACGACCCCAAAATATCAATGGATAAAAACAACAAAAATATCTTTATCCATTATTTTCATTGTTTTTATCCATTGATACTTGTTTATGGCACTGTCTGCCAAACAACCTTACAGAGTGATGTCATCAAAATCCCATCCGCTATTGGTATCACTATTGTCAATATCGAATATCACGTCGTCATCATCCGGCGGATCCGAGTTAATCTGCGCCTTCGATTGCGGAGCCATTTCAAGGATATCGTCAGCATCCATGACGTACAACTCTACGGTAGGTCTAATATAATCTTTTCGTTTCATATTCGTCATTGCTTATATCAGTTGTGCATCTTCTTTCCATTCACGATATAGAATCCCTTAGGAAGGGCATTGAGAGACGTGCCTGCCTTGCCCACTTTTCTTCCATCGAGAGTGTAAATGCCGTCTGAGTATCTTGCCACTGTGGTGGTTCCGAAATCATTGTCATTGATGTCGTCGATGCTCAGAGGCTCATTGATGTCGTCGATGAACACAGCAAACTGCGCCTTTGCGGCAGAAGCCTGTGGCACGACATACTGGAACCAGCATCTGAAAGCCTTGGATGCACCGCCATTCGGTCTGTATTTCATGACGGGTTTTCCATCCGCCGCCACCGTGAAGGCATAGGCATCATCCATTGGCGAGTGTCCTTCGAGGAGGGTTTTACTGTTGTTCTCACCACTTGTAGTATAGTTGCGGGTAAGCATTCCGTAGGCTGTTACCGTGCCTTTGTGAGAGTCTGGATTCGTGGTCTGTCCCTTTATGACGTAGGAATACTGTCCATCGCCCTTCATTCCCTTGAAGTCCCAGTGGTCGAAATAGCCGTCAGTCTTGGTCTGGGCAATGCCTTCCACCATATTTATATGCTCTATATCATAGTAGGAGCAGTCTACTGACCCACCGACGCTCTTCTCTTCATACGTCTTTCCGTTGTCTGCCCAGTGGAAGAGGTAGGCAGTGTATTTATCTGTCTTGCTGCCTTTTATCTTTCCTTCTTCCTTAATCTTGATGAGATAAGGCGTCATTGGCTTGAGCCAATAATCCGTCCCATCAGTTGTTCCATCTGACGTGGTATATTTTCCTGTTTCCTTTACCGTCTTGAAATATATCCTCTTGTCGTTGATGGATGACAATTCGGCAAGCCTTGCATCAGCACCGAATGCGCCCTCAAACTGCGTCTTAGTCAAACCGACTGGAAGAATAATGGTATTCCACTGATTGTGAGTGAAAGTGCGGCGGAGCAGCAGATGCTTGTTTATCGTCTCGGTGCTCCTGTATTTATGTATGCAACTGTCGAGATGATTCAGCGTCTCATCGTTTTCATCAAGCAAAAGGTATGGCTCATGCGTCTCTTCTCCGCCATAAAAGAGGCGGAAATTATCGAAGGCGGTGAAGTCGGAAGAGTATTCCAGATTCTTACCTGTGCTATTATTCTTATAGGTCTTGCTATCATTCTGCGGAACCTCAACACCGAGAGTGATTTCAGCAGGCAAATCAGCAGACGCATTATGGATATAATAAATCAATTGCGTTGCTGTCTTCTCCACTCCGTTAGGGTAAGCATGAGCATCATTCATATATACCGCTGCATTATACATCGGTACAGCCTGGTCGTAAGGCCAGTAAGCATTTTCTTGTCTCAGGATATGAAGACTGTCTCTCAGCCATTGGTCTGTAATCTTCAGAAGTGGTGTTTCGAGAGTCTTACTTTCTGAGGCACCACCTTCTTTGATGACAGAATAGAGCTTTGCATCCACTGTGCTAAGTCCCTGGCATCTTACCACATACCATCCCGGACGTGTAACCTTTACAGACTGATACATCTTGCCATAACCGCCATTCTGCACTGTGGTGCATGTGTATCTGGCATGGTTTGCACAGTAATCAATACTATTTTCACCTCTGTCTGTAGCGTCTGCTACGAAATTAAAATAATCACTCTTACCAGTATTATAGTTATTATCAGTCACATTTGTCTTATAATAGCCGTCATACCCTATACGGAGATGTGCATGGGAATAGTAGTCAGCCTGACTGTCCTGCGTCTTGTCATTCTGCAATGTTTCATCCACTTTCCAGTTATTCAGGTCCGCACTGTTTCGAGAAAAGTCAGGATCAGAAAGCATGAATGACATATCTACAGTCTCTTTGAGCACGCTGGTCTGCTTCTTCACCAAGTCGATGTAATCTTTTATGGTAACGAATCTCCATGTGCCATAATCATCTGTAGGAACTGTTTCTGTCATCTTGACATTCAGAAGACCTTCCGTAAAGTGGTCGATATACGTTCTCTTACCATCCTTATCCACTGTGCTATAATAGAAATGTTGTTTTTCTGCATCTTTATCCTTATATTCTGATTTTCCGGAAATGAAATCTTCTGACACTGTCATATAATATGTAGCCTTCTTAGTGTCTGTTTTAAGACTTCCTGTCTCAAGATTTACGTTCATATCGAGGGCAAGACGGTATTCACCGGGAACACCTGTCGAAATCAGACTCCAACGGGCGAATTCCGGCTTTGCATTTCCATCTGTTGTGTATAGTTTTCGGTCAGTATATACACCTGTCAGTTTCTCAGGCGCAGCACTGTGATTGTCTGGTTTTCCAGAGAATGCAATGAATTTTCCTTCTTGTGCTGACGCACTTTCACCTTTGGTGATACGTCGCGAAATAAACAACGCAGGGACTATGTCTTCTGGCGAGTCGGAATAGATATATTCTGTTGATTTACTGCCAAGTTTGAAAGCCTTTCCTGCAGGATCCAATATGAGATTGCCGTCAGCATCTGAAAGATATTTTCCATTAGACGGATTATACTTAAACCTTACAAGTTTTCCAGCCTTCTCAGCTTCGTATGGAATGCTATAATGATATATGCCCTCGGTAATAGTCAAACCATCTTTGGTAATGCTAAAGATTATATTATTAGGGTTAGAGATTTTGGTTTCTGTTTGGGTAGTTGTGGAATTATATGACCCATGTACACGGATAGTCTTAGAGGAATTGGTATAATATACATGAAGATTATACACACCATTCTCTGCCCATTTTTCTACATTGTTGCCTAAAGAAAATATATTTTCAAAATTGGCGATACATTCTGACAAATCAGCATTGATTACCAATTTGTCGCCATTTGCCAAATCCAAATCTGTAAGTTGCTCTGAAATGAATTTTTCATTGTTGGGTTCAAAAACGCCATCTCCTATTTCAGAGGGAGATTCGGTACAAATCCCTATTCTTACATTTTTGACGGTATTATCCGCCTTTATTATTTGAATAGAATAATACTTGGCTTTGCTCCTTCCTGTTCCTTCTTTACTTCCCAGATACATAGAACTACTCTTCGTAATGAGTTTGTTCCATCCGTCCGTTCCTGAGCCTTTGCCGGCACTGTTCAGACCTTCATGATCTACATCCTCACCGGATTGTGTCAAAATAGTTCCTGGAGTCTCAGGGTATCTCAGGTATTTATCCTGATTATCCAGTGTTTCTTTATCACGCAACTGCAGCCAAACAGGACAAGGCACAGAACCGAGACGCGCTGAAGTGCCCCAGTAACCGCCGAATGTAAGGAATTTGCCAGTTCCCTTATTATAGATTACGAATATCTTGCTTGCCTCTTCATCTTTCATGCTTGTGCTGATAGTGCCAGGATTATCCAGCGTAGTAAACTTGGCATAATTGTCCATAGTAATCACCTGTCCGGGTGCTTCAGCATAAATATCAGATACAGAAGCCATTGCTGATTGATAAGTCTGCGCCATCATGGAAACGCTTTGTGGCTCATAGATTGCAAGAAAGGCAATGACTAATGATAAGACAACCTCTCTTCTGCCGAAGGTGTTATATAGATTTTTCATAACAAATGTGTATTGTGTCAGTCAGGAAAGCCATCAGATAGCACCCCTCCTAAGCACTGTCAGGTTTTAAGAATTGTGTCGTAACATGAAAACGTATCGCGTTTGTCGTCAAGCGTATTCCGTTAGTCGTCGTTTAGTTTTCTAATTTATGGTTGTGTCAATACTCGCATTTGCATATTTATGCAATAGCATACAAAGTTACGATTATTAAAGATAAAACATTAAAACCCACCCGAATAATTCACATCATTTAATTTTACCCCCCCCCCGATTTTGCACTATTTAACATTAGATGACACAATATAACTATTAAACGACTAATTATGTCAGGACAACAACACTGAGCAAAGCAAGAGTAACCGCTACTCAGTAAATAGGGAATGTAAAAGAAATCATGTACGGAAAAACAGAACAAAAGAGCGATGGCAAAGGTATTATCACGCAAGAGCGAAGCTTTCGCATCGCAATAGCATAGCTTTTACCTCCTGAAAGCATAGCTTTTACGCCCTAAAAACTATGCTTTTACGCCCTAAAAACTATGCTTTTGCAACGCTTTGTTTATCAATACGTTACAACACCGCTCCCATATCCCCATCCACAAACGGAAAAATAGAACAATTCCCAACCAAGGAAGCCACTGTGCCAACGGCTTTTACCGTTGGACGCAAGAAACCATTGCTACAAAAAAAGACTTGCCCATCACCATATTCCGATGGCAATGAGCAAGTCTGATTATATCTGTCTGATCTATGATTAGCCCTGGATAGCAGCAACGCCTGGGAGCACCTTACCCTCGATAGCCTCAAGAAGAGCGCCACCACCAGTAGAGATGTAAGACACCTTGTCGGTAAGACCGAACTTAGTGCAGCATGCTACTGAGTCACCACCACCGATGAGAGAGAATGCACCCTCTGCTGTTGCAGCTGCGATAGCATCACCGATAGCCTTTGAACCTGCTGTGAAGTCGTCGCACTCGAATACTCCGGCAGGACCATTCCACAGGATTGTCTTTGCACCCTTGATTGCTTCAGCAAACTTCTTCTGAGCCTCAGGACCTGCATCAAGACCTTCCATGTTTGCAGGAATTGCATTTGAAGGATAAACCTCAATCTTAGAACCAGGCTTTACGGTCATAGTAGCAAAGTCGAGGTCCTCTGTGCAGACTGCATCAGGAGCCATAACGAGCTCTACGCCCTTCTCTGCAGCGAGCTTCTCTACATTGAGAGCTACGTCGAGCTTGTCCATCTCTACGATAGACTTACCGATTTCACCACCGTGAGCCTTAGCAAATGTATATGTCATACCACCGCAGAGGATGAGCTTGTCAGCCTTGCCGAGGAGATTCTCGATGATACCAATCTTAGAAGATACCTTAGAACCACCCATGATAGCAACGAATGGACGCTTGATATTGCCGAGTACAGCGTCAACAGCAGCTACTTCCTTCTCCATGAGGAGACCGAGCATCTTGTTGTCTGCGTCGAAATAGTCAGCGATGACAGCAGTAGAAGCGTGCTTGCGGTGTGCAGTACCGAATGCGTCCATCACGTAGCAGTCAGCGTAAGAAGCAAGTGTCTTGGCAAACTCCTTCTGGGAAGCCTTCATTGCCTTCTTTGCATCCTCGTAAGCAGGGTCTTCCTTGTCGATACCTACTGGCTTGCCTTCCTCTTCTGGATAGTAGCGGAGGTTTTCGAGAAGGAGCACTTCGCCTGGCTTGAGAGCGGCAGCAGCGTCCTGAGCCTTAGCGCAATCAGGAGCAAACTTCACCTCTGGCACACCGAGAGCGGCAGCAACTGCGTCCTTAATCTGGCTGAGAGAAAGTTCTGGCTTTACCTTACCCTTTGGCTTACCCATGTGAGACATGATGATGAGGGAACCACCCTTCTCAAGAATGAGCTTGAGAGTTGGAAGAGCACCACGGATACGTGTGTCGTCAGTGATCTTGCCCTCCTTGAGAGGTACATTGAAATCTACACGAACGATTGCCTTCTTACCGGCAAAGTTGTAATCATTGATCTTCATAATTCTGATATATATTTAGAATGAATAAAATTTGTCACCCTTTAACTCTGCAAAATTACAAAAAATAAATCACATTCACGCAATTATCTACTATTTTATCTTTATATGAAGGTAAAAAAAAGAATTCTGATATTTAGAGTTTACTTTTTATTGGGTGTCTTTTGCATAAAAAATATCAATAAATAAAAATATAAAAATACAAAAAGAGTATCAAGAATCATTGTATTCTATGTCTGCTTTTTCCTTTTTTATAAGTCGTTTTGTCTGGAAGACAATACCGAGCAAAGCGAGAGTAACCCGGGACAAAGTCTCGGGACATACAACAAAAACTTTTACAACTGTCTGGAAGACAGTACCAAAGTAAGGATGAATTTGGGAAGTATTTCTTTATTCCAACCCGCTATGAGGTACTGTCTTCCAGACAGCTTTTCCATTCAAGTTTATAGTCCCGAGACTGCGTCCCGGGTTACTCTCGCTTTGCTCGGTATAGGCTTCCAGCCTAAACTTATCGATTCGCTATGTAGAAACTAAATCACAACACCAAAAAAAACAGCCAACCCGAGCTTTTTACACTCAAGTTGGCTGTTGCCTGATATACTATTTTCTATATTCTATGCGGCTATTGATTACATCATGCCACCCATTCCTGGTGCGCCACCCATAGGCATTGCAGGTTCTGGAGCTGGCTTATCGCAGATGCAAGCCTCTGTGGTGAGGAAGATACCAGCGATAGAAGCGGCATTCTCCAAAGCTACACGGCTAACCTTTGCAGGGTCGATGATACCAGCGGCACGGAGATCCTCGAATGTATCTCTACGAGCATTGTAACCGAAGTCACCTTCGCCCTCTGCCACCTTATTGACTACCACTGCACCTTCGATACCTGCATTGAAGCAAATCTGGCGAAGTGGCTCCTCGATGGCACGCTTTACGATAGAGATACCGGTCTGCTCATCCTGATTTTCGCCCTTGAGATTCTCAAGAGCCTTGATAGCACGAATGTAAGTAGTACCGCCACCTGCTACTACGCCTTCCTCGATAGCTGCACGAGTAGCGCAAAGTGCATCATCCACGCGGTCCTTCTTCTCCTTCATCTCTACCTCAGAGTTAGCTCCTACATAGAGCACTGCTACGCCACCAGCGAGCTTTGCAAGGCGCTCCTGAAGCTTTTCCTTGTCGTAAGAAGATGTGGTGTTCTCGATTTCCTTGCGGATAGAAGCGACACGCTCAGCGATACACTCCTTGTCGCCAGCACCATTTACGATGGTAGTATTGTCCTTGCTGATGTTTACCTTCTCGGCTGTACCGAATGTATCGAGTGTAGCCTGATCGAGACGCAAGCCCTTTTCCTCTGAAATAACGCAACCGCCTGTGAGCACTGCGATATCCTCAAGCATTGCTTTACGACGATCACCGAAGCCTGGAGCCTTGACAGCACATACCTTAAGACCGGCACGGAGACGGTTTACTACGAGTGTGGTCAATGCTTCTGAGTCCACATCCTCTGCGATAACGAGGAGACCACGTCCTGTTTCTGCTACTGACTGCAGGATAGGGAGGAATTCCTTGAGGCTTGAAATCTTCTTATCGTAGATGAGGATGTATGGATGTTCCATTACGCACTCAAGTCTTTCTGTGTCAGTAACAAAGTAGCCAGAGAGATAACCGCGGTCAAACTGCATACCTTCTACTACTCCGATGTGGGTGTCACGGCTCTTTGACTCCTCGATAGTGATGACTCCATCCTTACTTACCTTACGGAAAGCATCTGCAAGGAGCTTACCTATCTCTGGATCATTGTTGGCACTGACTGTAGCTACCTGCTCGATCTTGTCGTAGTTGTCGTCCACCTTCTCTGCATTGTTCTGGATATACTCCACTACTGCCTTGACTGCCTTGTCGATACCACGCTTCAAATCCATTGGGTTTGCACCAGCAGTAACGTTCTTCAAGCCCTCTGTTACGATAGCCTGAGTGAGGATTGTAGCGGTTGTTGTACCGTCACCAGCGTCATCACCGGTCTTTGAAGCAACGCTCTTGACGAGCTGTGCGCCTGTATTCTCAAACTTATCTTCGAGTTCTATCTCCTTTGCTACGGTCACACCGTCCTTTGTAATCTGAGGAGCACCAAACTTCTTCTCGATTACTACGTTGCGTCCTTTAGGACCGAGAGTTACTTTTACTGCGTTAGCAAGCTGATCTACACCCTTTTTGAGGAGATCGCGTGCGTCCATATCGAATTTAATATCTTTTGCCATGATTGTTTTATTTTTTTAAAGATTGTGGGTTGCTGGTTTTGGATTATTGAATTAGAATATCAATAAATGATAATATAAGGAATCAATACGACTGTTTTTGATATTGAAATGATATTCCTAACAGTTCTTTTTTATATCATTCTATATATTTATATGTTGATATTTTATTTCAAACCAACAACATTAATATTCTTTATTTCAGGATAGCGATGACATCGCTCTGACGCATGATGAGATATTTCTCACCCATATACTCAATCTCCTGACCGGCATACTTGCCATAAAGGACATTATCGCCAGCTTTGAGAACCATCTCTTCATCCTTCTTTCCTTCACCTACTGCAACGACAGTGCCCTGGAGAGGTTTTTCCTTTGCTGTGTCAGGAATGATGATACCACCGATTTTTTCTTCTGCAGGCGCTGGAGTAATCAGCACGCGGTCTGCTAATGGTTGAATGTTCATAGTCTTTTTGGTTTATTGTTTTGTTATGTTCTTTACTTTTTATCTGGGCTACTGCACCCGATATCGTGTATTACCAACTCTGTGCCAACCTGCTTTCATGGGGTATATAACCAAAAAAGGTGTGACAAGAGTGCCATTCTTGTCACACCTTAGGTGGTAATTTTGTCAGCAATATCTCTGTTTACATCTTGTCCATTGCCTGCTGGAGGTCTGCTATGATGTCCTCCACATTCTCTATTCCTACGCTGAGACGCACGAGATCTGGCGCTACACCAGCCTCACGCAGTTGCTCATCCGACATCTGACGATGGGTATGGCTGGCAGGATGAAGCACACAAGTGCGGGCATCTGCCACGTGGGTGACGATGGATATGAAGTCGAGATTGTCCATAAAGCGGATGGCATCCTCACGAGTGCCTTTCAGTCCGAAGGCTATCACGCCGCACGAACCATTTGGCATGTATTTCTCTGCAAGGCTATGATATTTGTTTGACGGCAGTCCGCAATAGTTTACCCATCCCACTTTCTCATTATTCTCCAGCCATTCTGCCACTTTCTGAGCGTTAGAGCAATGCTGACGCATACGAAGAGCAAGCGTCTCAAGTCCGAGATTGAGGAGGAATGAGTTCTGAGGCGCAGGAATACTGCCGAGATCTCGCATCAATTGTGACACGAGTTTTGTGCAATAAGCCATCTTTCCGAATGACTTCGTGTAGGTAAGTCCGTGGTATGACTCGTCCGGAGTGGTAAGACCTGGGAATTTTTCTGCGTATTTCTCCCAGTCAAAATTGCCGGAATCTACCACGCAGCCGCCTACTTGCGTAGCATGACCATCCATATACTTTGTAGTGGAGTGTGTCACGATGTCGCAACCCCACTCGAATGGACGGCAGTTGATTGGTGTAGCAAAGGTATTATCCACGATGAGAGGCACACCATGCTTGTGCGCAATATTCGCAAAGCGCTCTATATCAAAGACATTTCCGCCTGGATTGGAGATTGTTTCACCAAAGAAGCACTTGGTGTTTGGACGGAAACAAGCCTCTATTTGCTCGTCTGTCCAGTCTGGATCCACGAAAGTACACTCTATGCCAAGCTTCTTCATTGTCACTCCAAAGAGATTGAAAGTACCGCCATAGATAGTGTTTGACGTGATGAAATGGTCGCCTGCTTCACATATATTGAATACTGCGTAGAAGTTGGCAGCCTGTCCTGATGACGTAAGCACAGCGCCAACACCGCCTTCGAGGGCAGCAATCTTCTTGGCTACAGCATCATTTGTCGGGTTTGCAAGACGGGTATAGAAATATCCTTCGTCCTTCAAGTCGAAGAGACGAGCCATCTGTTCGCTTGTCTCATATCTGAAAGTAGTGCTCTGATAGATAGGTAGTTGTTGAGGTTCACCTTTCTTTGCTTTCCATCCGCCATGTATGCAGATCGTTTCTAAGTTCTTTTTCATTTGTTGTTTATATGTGGTTGTTTATAGTTTTTTTTATCTCAATGAGGAATATATCCAAATTACGGATACCTATTTATTCTCAATACCGTTGACTCTACTCTCTTTTTAATCTACACTCCTTAATCTCCTCTTTTTAGAAAAGCAAGTCGCCGCCACCGTGTCAGTCGCGTTACCGGCTGACATTAGTAAGATATCGCAACGGCGTCAGCCCTTCTTCGTTCCTCATTCTTCATCTCTGACAATCCTATCACTCCCTACTCCATCCCCATTTGCTCCAATCCACTACGTTAGTCCAGCTCATTCGGAAGATACTCTTGTTAGGATTGAGGTTTGTGCCAGACACCCATTGGTAATAATTCTGTGGCACAAAGAGGGAGATACCGCCGTAATTGGCTTCATTCATCTGGAATGTGGAGAATGCAATCTGCTCTGCTGTCGCCCAATTGGTAAGTTTTTTCTGCTTGTCATCACCTGGATATGAGGAATATACCACGGTTTTCTGAAGCACCTCATCCCATTTCTGGAAGTCTTCACTGCTGAGATGCACACGCATTATGTTTCGTGCATCATAGAAACATGGGCAGTTTCCCATGTAATCATTCTTGCCATAGTATATCATTCCCGAAAGATCAAGCTCGTTAGGGTATTGATATTTCGACATGAAAGTGCTGAGAGCCGTCGCTGTAGCCTCTGCAAAGTCATTCATTCTGTCAGTATCTATGACTGAAAGAGGCAGGCCTTTGACTTTCAGATTGTCAACATTGCCTGTCTGACTGTCAACATTGGCTGTCAGACTGCCGATATAATCATCCACGATGGCAGGTCCCACCTCGTCTTTTGCAAGGAAAAAGTCCTTGACCACCTTCACATAAGGCGCTCCTTTGCCTGGTATCTCTGCTGGAGAACCTATAAGATAGCGTGCCGTATTACGCATTTCATAAGCCACTTCCGCACATATTGCCTGACAACAGTCGAAAAATATGAAGTCAAGCTTTGGGAATGATGCTGCGATAGCTTCATCCAAATCCTGTATGTTTATAAATTTATATCCATCTGAGCCATTCGGATGGTCTTGACCAGAGTCTCCTCCGTAGGCTTTTGCTATCTGTTTGAGCTTAGATGTGCTCCTTGTGAAGGCGTCAGACATCTGTATCCATCCGTTGGCATGGCCCCAAAGAGACAGAGCATACGACTCGGCTGGATAGTTTTTTGCCACCCATTGCATCACTTCCTTCATCTTTTCTTTGTCTGTGCAATAGAAATCCTCGGAATAGACTTTTACCTTTTTGATGCCATTTTTGTCGCATTTAGCAATATATGGCTTCTCTTCCTTGCTCATTCTGTCGGCAAAGATGATGAGATTTTGGTCGTCAGCAAGGTATTGTGCACCGGTAATCATATCCTGGTAGTTGTCTTCGAAGAAAGAATATTGGTCGAGATTATTCTCTGCACATATATATATGAGTACGGTACGTTTTGCCAATGTCTTTTCTTCATCGTTGACATCATGATGACATGCGGTGGTGATACACAGCGTAAATACAGTTAATAGGATGGTCTTTAGTCTTTTCATATTCGATAATATTTATTCATTTATAGCTCCACATTCAGGACATTTGCCTTTTTTCTTCATTCTGCATCCGCAATTTCCGCAGATATAATGGCGTCTGGAATGGCGGAAATAGGAACGAAGGGCAAACAACCAATAAATAATCAGCAAAGGATAACCTACATAATATAATGTCGTGATGCTGAATACCATATAGTTTACAGCGCACATTCCTACCACTCCGGAGAGATAAAGCACTGCATCACTGAAAGGAAGACTGTGACGCACATCGTCTATTGCAGCCAAAGCGATTACCACCATTGCCCAAACCGAGGTGATAAAGATACTCAAGATGAATGGCAACTTAAACGGATTAAGCGATGGATGATAATAGAAATGTCGCCAAGTCTCTGGCGCAAACATCTGGACAGAGGCGTAAAGGCTGGCTGATGACGCCACTATCAGGCAGAGAAGTGTAGGATAAAACGATGGAATATCCCTCACATGTACCATCGGAGCATTGCTTCGATAGATGGTACGCGACACGTATGAGATGCCAATGATGGTAAGTATGATTAGCGTAATTATGATATGCGTGTCAGAAAAGAACATGATAGACTGCGAAATGGGATCTACCGGCACTACGCTTGGCAAGAGTTCTGTCTCATGTATCCATCCCCATTTGCCCTCATCCGTGGCAAGTTGCACCCATACAGAGTCTATAGAGTCCTGTGGTATGATACGTATGTCGCCCACTACCAGCTGATGGTCCTTCATCACAGAGAAGGTATCTATGTGCATTTTGTTGACCATTTCCTCGGGTTGCTGGGCAAGTAAGGAGATGGAATCGTCACGTACCTGGAAATTATAGCCCTCTGTATAGTGGTGAAATGAATAGAAAGAGATGGAATCCATCTGCGCCTCACTATACTGTTGCACCAAAGCATCATGCTGAACCGCCTCCTCATTCTTGGCGGTATCGCTGTAACAGGAGGCTAATGTCATTATGATGACTGATATTATGACTTTTATTATGTGGCGCATTGGGGCGGTTTTATTGGTTATTCCAACGGTAAAAGCCGTTGGCACAGTGGCGGATTGGTGAGGAATCCTATTGAAAATGCCGTTGGCACAGTGGCAGATTGGTGAGGAATCCTATTAAAATGCCGTTGGCACAGTGGCGGATTGGCGAGGAATATTGTTGAAATCGGGATGCGATTCTTATGCGTTACGGAGTACACTCATCTGACAATGACGGCAGTCGAATTGCAGTTGAAACTCTCGTCCATCTGTCATACTGATGGAAAGAGGTTCCTTCCATGGTGCTTTCTTTCCCGTTTTGGTGCAGTAACCCATTTCATTGCGGAGGCAATAACGGCACTGCATCAGGATATTACCATGATGAGCATCCATCTCAAAGCATGTTGCTTCGTCCACTCCTTGCTGCTTATAGAATGCTTTAGCTTCGTTATTAGAAGCATTATACAAGTAAGGAATAGAGTAAGAGCATGGCTTTTTGGTTCCAATAGCAGAGGTTTGATGCTCTGAAACCGACTCACTTTTGCAACTATCAGCATGCGTCTTACCAATTTTTTCCACCTTATTTATATATATAGGGGCAGAAGTAATGGCTTCAATGACATCACGTCGCATATTAGCAAGTACACTGCTGGGGATGAAAGCATCGGTATCAACCTCTACTTCGGTAGCAGAATAGATTGTTCCACCGAGCTTTGTCAGTTGACGAACGATGTTATCATACTGTGGTTTCTGCGCTTTTTGCAGTTCGCATTCAGTCTTTACCTCAGCATTACGTCCCATTTCATCAGACGCAGAAAGAATAAGAGTATTGCCATCAGCAGTAAGATGGAAAACGATATCCATCTTTCTCTCGCTTGTAGGCTTCGCTAAAGCGGTGGTAAAGTTTTGGTCGAGGTTACGAAACAGTTGGGTACCAAGACGTAATGTCTGTGGCATTCGCAAAGGAAAGATGCGGTTTCCCTCCACTTTATTTACCCTAAAGCCAACTAATTGTCCTTCAGAATCAATAAAACAGAGACCATCTCCATTGGCAAAAGCGGCGGTTCCAGCCACATTAAACGAATGTCCGCGTATCTCTTTCACCTTACCTACATACTCACCTTTAGCCTTAGGAGTGAAGAAAGTAATCATAGACTGATTGCTTCTACCGTCAGCAAAGTAAGTGGTAAAGCCTCTATTGAATGACTTTCTGATGTCAGGAGTAAAGGTATAATTGCATTTTCCGAAAGAAGCACGAGCGTATTGATGCGGATATTTTGCCACTATCTGATTGAGAACGTTGCTATATGCCGCTGTGACATTCTTGACATAATCGACGTCTTTCAGTCTTCCTTCAATCTTGAATGACACTGCTCCAGCCTTTACGAGACGCTCTATATTGTCTATCTGCGCCATATCCTTGAGGGAAAGGAGGTATTTATTCTCTTCGAGAATGCGGCCGTCAGCATCTTTCAGGGTGAAAGGCAAGCGGCAGAACTGTGCACATTCGCCACGATTAGCAGAGCGATTGAAGCAATACTGCGAAGCATAACACTGTCCAGAGTAACTTACACAGAGTGCTCCATGAACGAAAACTTCGAGTTCTGTGTCAGGAAGCGCCTCGTGAATATCGCTTATCTCGTCGATACTCAATTCTCTTGCCAGCACAATACGCTGAAAACCAAGGCTTGCAAGCCACTCTACCTTCTCCTTTGAGCGATTGTCTGTCTGGGTGGAAGCATGGAGATGGCAGTGTAAAGGCATAGCTTTCAGCCTGCTATACAGTCCCATATCCTGAACGAGAATTGCATCCACGCCGATACTATCCAATTCTTTTACGAGGTCAACTGTATCTTCCAACTCCTCTTCATATATGATAGTATTGACAGTGACAAACACTTTAGCCCCAAACTGATGCGCGTAACGACACAGCTGGTCAATGTCTTCCGTGCTATTACCTGCGGAAGCACGTGCTCCAAACCGCTTTGCGCCAATATATACAGCGTCAGCACCATGGTCTATTGCGGCTTTTCCGCATTCAAGATTCTTGGCTGGGGCAAGAAGTTCGAGGTGGGTCATTCGGTTATTATTGTTTTATTGAATAGTAAAAGATGAATAATGAGAAGTAAATAATCGCATTAAAGCGTTTGACTAAATAAGGACTAACCAACATATTGCATGATGTTTGGAGGTCTTAAAATAGAAGAAACGCTCAAGCGATATATGCTATCTCACATTCTGAATATAAGTGGATAATCAAAATTATTTGATTTTCCTGATATCAAATGGTGTCTTCTGATAGACGTAATAGTTTATCCAGTTCTGGAAGAGCAGGTTACCATGAGCGCGCCATGTCACCATTGGTCCCTTCTTAGGATTGTTGTCACGATAATAATTCTTTGGCATCTCCACGTCATCACGTTTGTCTTTGTCGCGCATATACTCATTATGGAGAGTCTCAGGATTATATTCCATGTGTCCTGTGATAAAAAATTCACGACCGCGGCGAGCCATCACCATGCTCACTCCACTCTCAGATGACTCTGCAATGATAGTGACATCGTGGCATTTCATAATTTCTTCGCGCCTTACCTCAGTATGACGGGAGTGAGGCATCTGGAAAGTATCGTCGAAACCACGGAATATCGGATAGCGCTCCTTACGCACACAATGCTGTGGGAATATGCCGAACATCTTCTTAGGCAACTGATGTTTCTGTATGCCATAGTGATAATAGAGTCCAGCCTGTGCGGCCCAGCAGATATACATGGTGGATGTGACGTGGGTGCGAGCCCATGAGAACACTTCCGTAATCTCCTGCCAATAGTTCACTTCTTCAAATTCCATATTCTCAACTGGCGCCCCTGTGATAATCATTCCGTCGAATTTCTCGTTCCTCAGGTCGTCAAAGTTCTTGTAGAACATCATCATGTGCTCGATAGGAGTATTCTTTGAAGTGTGACTTTTCAACTTCATGAATGTGATATCTATCTGCAAAGGAGTATTGGAAAGCAGACGTATGAGGTCTGTTTCCGTCGTTATCTTGATGGGCATCAGATTGAGAATGACAATCTTCAGTGGGCGAATATCCTGCGAAAGTCCTCTTGTCTCGTCGATGACAAATATGTTTTCGCCTTTAAGGATATCAATAGCTGGTAGTTTATCTGGAAGTCTTAATGGCATTTGTCTTTGTGTTTTATTCTGATTACTTTATCTTTTGAGAATGGCTGATTCAAAGAAATACTCTTGTAACCCGCCATTTATTATTTACTAAGTAGGTAATCGGAATTATTTTTGTAATAATGAAAAACGATTATAATTATCTATTCATTTTCAAAATAATTTTGATTACCTACTTATGGTAAAGAGTTATCTTACCAAAGCCTGAGTCTCTTGTCTGGAGCGATATAGAGTGGGTCAGAAGGCTTGATATTGAATGCCTTATACCACGCATCAATATGTGGGAGAGCACCCTTTACTCGCCATTCACCGAGTGAGTGAACGTCATTGAGCACACGGTTGCGAATCTCCTTCTCAGTGATATTCTGTCCCCATACGCCAGAGTAAGCGCAGAAGAAACGCTGATCAGCAGTGAGTCCAAGCTTCTTTCCTGCATTTGCCATAGCCACCTTCTTGTTGACCTTCATTGCCTCTGCTTCAGCATTCTTGAATGCCTGATAAGCAACCATAAGGCCACCGTGGTCGGCAATATTCTCACCGAGAGTCATTTTTCCGTTAGCATTCAAACCAGGAAGAACCTCAATCTTAGAGAAGAAATCAGCGTAGTATTCACCGAGTTTTGCAAAGTTTTCAGTGTCTTCCTTAGTCCACCATTCTGTCATATTACCATTCTTGTCGAAGTGACAGCCCTGATCGTCAAATCCATGAGTCATCTCATGTCCGATTACCACGCCGATAGCACCATAGTTGAATGCGTCATCAGCCTCTGGATCGAAGAAAGGATACTGGAGAATACCTGCAGGGAAGCAGATTTCATTGGTTGTAGGGTTGTAGTAAGCATTTACTGTCTGAGGTGTCATGTGCCACTCATCACGGTCAACAGGCTTACCAACCTTTTCGTCCTGACGCTGCTTAGAGATAAATTTGCTTGCGATACGGAGGTTCTCATAGAGAGACTTAGCAGGATCGATAGCAAGACCTGAGTAGTCGCGCCACTTGTCAGGATAGCCCACCTTGATATAGAAAGCATCGAGCTTCTCGCGTGCCACCTTCTTAGTAGCAGGTGTCATCCAAGCCTGATCTTCAATTCTCTCACCGAGAGCTTTCTGGAGATTCTTCACGAGTTGCACCATACGTGACTTACTTGAAGCTGGGAAGAAGCGCTCACAGTATATCTTTCCGAGAGGCTCGCCAAGGATAACCTGCACGAGACTGGTAGCCTTACGCCAACGTGGATAATCTACCTGACGACCGCTCATCACTCTTCCGCCGAAATCAAATGCCTCTGCAGCGACTGCATCACCGAGCACGTCAGATGCCTCATTGATGGCATCCCACTCCAACTTGGCACGAAGGTCTTCCACATTGATATCCTTGAGAATAGCGTTAAGGCCAGCCATAAACTTAGGTTGACCGAGCACGAGGTGCTGATAGTATTTCTCATTGATGCCTTTAGCCTTCATCAATCCATCGAGAGGAAATGCAGAATAGGTCTTGCGGAAGTCTGCGATAGACATCTTATTGTAGTTTGCTTCTACGTCACGCAGTTCTGTAGCCGAGAGAGAGGTCTCTGCAATACGGTTTTCGAGCGAGAGAATACGCTCCATGCGGTCTCTTGCAGCCTGCTCAGAGAATCCGAAGAAGCGGAACATCTTCACGATATGCTCTCTGTAAGCCTTCATAATTTCGAGAGTAGGCTCATCCTTATTGACATAATAGTCACGCTGTCCCAGTGACAGACCGTCCTGATAGATATTGAGGATATGGTTCTTTGCATCCTTTTCGTCGGTACTGAATCCGCAATTAGCGAGGAACGAACCGCCATACTGACACTCATCGAATACATAAGCCATAAGGTCATCGACGCTCTTTGCACCTTCGAGACGCTGGATAGTAGGCATAAGAGGAGCTACGCCATCCTTATTGAGGCGCACGGAGTCCATAGCGAGATTGTAGAGGTCGCCGATTTTCTGTTCGAGCGAGCCTGGTGTATTTCTCTTGCCAGAGAGGTCTGTGAGGATAGAATTGATTTTCTTGTTGTTGTCTTCTGCAAGTTTGTCAAAACTGCCGTAGCGAGAGTATGCAGCAGGAAGTGGATTTTTCTTTATCCATCCGCCACATGCGTACTGATAGAAGTCAGTACCTGGTTTTACGGAGAGATCCATATTCTCCGCTTTGATGCCAGCACCGAGAACTTTGTTCTGTGCCATTATCGCCATTGGCATTGCTGTTATTGCCATTGCCATTGCTAAGTTTTTGAATTTCATATTCATTTTATGGTTTTAGATGATTTGGTATTGTCATATAATTAGAATGCTGCCAGTCAAGGCTATGGTGGATTCCACCTTTCTGCCCTGACGTCTTGCAAATGATGTAGGAAACGGTCTGCGTCACTGGTGATTGGATTACTCCAACTGCAATGACAGTTCTTCCCACTTCTGCATCTCCTCATCGAGGGCAGATTGCAGTTCGGTATATTTGTTTACGAGAGTCATATCCGAAGCATTCTCAGGCTGTTCCAGTTGTTTACCCAACTCTTCGAGCTTGGCTTCCATATTCTCTATGCGCTTCTCGCTTTCCTTTACCTGCTTCTGTATGCGTGAGATTTTCTTCTGCTGCTCCTTACGCTCTGCATAAGAGAGGGCTGAATCCTTCTCTTTATGCTCATTTGTCACAGTCTTCTTCTCCTGTTCTTCCTGCTTTGGAGCCGTTCCGGAACCGAGGGCATCGGTGATGTTTTCGGCATTATGAAATCGCAGATACTCATAAATACCGCCGAGATGCTCGCGCACTTTTCCGCCTCCAAACTCATAGACCTTATCTACGAGTCCGTCAAGGAAGTCACGGTCGTGGCTGACGAGGATGACAGTACCGTCGAATGCCTTTATAGCCTCTTTCAGAACGTCCTTCGACTGCATGTCGAGATGGTTGGTAGGCTCGTCGAGAATGAGGAAATTGACTGGTTCAAGGAGCAGCCTTATCATCGCAAGGCGTGACCTTTCACCGCCTGAAAGCACCTTCACCTTCTTCTCGGAAGCCTCGCCTCCGAACATGAAAGCACCGAGTATGTCATTGATTTTGAGACGTATCTCACCCTTCGCCACATTGTCTATGGTCTGGAAAACGCTCAGAGACTCGTCAAGGAGCTGTGCCTGATTCTGCGCGAAATAGCCTATCTGTACATTATGCCCCACCTTCAGCGTTCCGTCAAACGGTATCTCACCCATTATACACTTTACGAGTGTGGATTTTCCTTCACCGTTCTTGCCCACGAAAGCCACCTTTTCGCCGCGCTTTATCAGCATATCCACATGACTGAACACCTGGTGCTCGCCATAATTCTTTGCCACCTGGTCGAAGATTACGGGGTAATCACCGGAACGGAGGCATGGCGGAAACTTGAGATGGAGGGATGAATTATCCACTTCATCTATTTCTATCGGCACGATTTTCTCCAACTGTCGGATGCGCTGCTGCACCTGAACAGCCTTTGTGGCTTGGTATCTGAAACGCTCGATAAACTGCTTTGTATCTGCAATCTCCTTCTGCTGGTTCTCGTAAGCGCGAATCTGCTGCTCTCTACGCTCTGCGCGGAGCTTGACATATTCGTCATATTTCACCTTATAGTCGATTACCTTGCCGCATGAAATCTCAAGTGTGCGGTTGGTGACGTTATTGATGAATGCACGGTCGTGGCTGACAAGCACCACCGCTCTGGTGCTTTGTGCCAACTGCTGTTCAAGCCATTGGATTGACTCGATGTCGAGATGATTGGTAGGCTCGTCAAGGAACAGCACGTCAGGCTTCTGCAAAAGTATCTTTGCCAGTTCGATACGCATTCGCCAGCCACCGGAGAATTCGCTCGTAGGGCGGTCGAAATCGTTTCTGGTAAAGCCGAGACCGGTCAGAGTGCGCTCTATTTCCGCCTCATAATTGTCACCGCCCATCATCATGTAGCGTTCATGTTCCTGGGTGAATTTCTCCACAAGAGCCATATAGGATTCGCTCTCATAGTCGGTACGGTCAGCCAGCTGACGGTTCATCTCGTCAATCTTGGCCTTCATCTGCGTCACTTTGGCGAAAGCCTTGCGAGCTTCTTCGCGCACGGTAGTGTCATCCTGAAGAATCATCACCTGTGGCAAATAGCCGACAGTCTGGTCGTTTGGCACGGCAACATTGCCACTTGTAGGCTGCTGCTTGCCGCAAAGTATCTTTAGCATAGTGGATTTTCCGGCACCGTTTTTGCCCACGAGGGCTATGCGGTCACGGTCATTGATGACGAAACTCGCATTGAGAAACAACGGTTTCACTCCAAACTCCACTGTCAATCCTTCAACTGAAATCATACTTGTTGTTCTTGAACGCATTTCCTTGCGCGTGTGCACGTATGCGTTCCATAATATTCTACTGTTTTTATTCCGAAATGCAAAGTTACATAATTTTATCCAAACGGCAAAGGATTCCTCCCGTTTTTGGGGTAAAGGGATGAAAATAAGGCGATGGATACTGAAAAAATGCTGGATAAGTTTTCGGGAATGGAAATCTTTATGTAAATTTGCAGTTTGATGAATTGTTCGGTCTTTGGAAATATCGGCAAACAAGAATGCGGAATTGGAACTGATAAAATATCAATAAACAAAAACAAATAAAAAAAATCATTGTTTTTCCACTCACAAAGATTAGGCTGGAAGCCTATACCGAGCGCAGCGAGAGTAACCCGGGACACAGTCTCGGGACTATAAATCTCTAAAAGAAGACTGTCTGGAAGACAGTACCTTACAAAAGTATCGGACAAAGATATACGATTAAAGTTCATCAATCATCTTGGTACTGTCTTCCAGACAGTCGCATAAGGACAGTCATAATTCCCGAGACTATGTCCCGGGTTACTCTCGCTTTGCTCGGTATAGGCTTCCAGCCTAATCTACAAAGTGAATTTTATATACAGACCGTCACATACAACTGTTGAACATTTTATCGCAACAAAGAACCACAATCATCTAACCATCAAAGCAATAAAACCACGCAACGCAAGTCTTTATTGAAATTAAAACCACAAAAGAAAGAGACAAGGAATATGAAAATAAAAGTATGCGGAATGCGCAACCGCGACAACATCGCCGAACTGCAAAAACTGGACATCGACTTCATGGGCTTCATATTCTGGCCTAAAAGTCCGAGATGTGTGCAGCAAATACCTTCTCGCGCTGGACTTATTCCAGACCTTCCAAGCCTCGACGGCGAAGGAATCAAGAAAAGCGAGACTCACGACAAGAGGATTCTGACCGTGGGAGTATTCGTGGACGATATGCCACAAAATATTGTCACACGTGTGTATAATTATCACCTCGACTATGTGCAACTGCATGGCAGTGAGTCGGCTGTGATGATAGACAATCTCCGCCGCACACTCATTCCAGACATTGCGCCCAACATCAAGATTATCAAAGCATTGAGCATAAAGGACAAAAGTGATTTGGAGAAATGGCATGAATACGACGGTCACGTGGATATGTTTCTCTTCGATACGAAGTGCAAGTGCGCTGGCGGCTCTGGAGAGCAGTTTGACTGGTCTATTCTCAAAGCCTATGACGGCAATATTCCTTTCCTTCTTGCCGGTGGCATCGGTCCTGATGACGCAGAGCGAATCAAGAATTTCCATCATCCTATGTGCCTCGGCATCGACCTCAATTCACGATTTGAGACAGAGCCTGGCATGAAAGATATACAGAAACTCAAACTTTTCATATCGCAATTAAAAAACTAAAAAGCCACGTTTTATCAAACATAAAAGGCTGATAAACTATTGGAAATTGTTCTATTTTCCCGTATCGGGACTACAAGCAAAAAATGCCTTTGCAACAGATTGATATTCAATGCGTTGTAAAAGCATAGTTATTAGGGTGTAAAAGCATAGTTATTAGGGTGTAATATCTATGCTTTTACACCCTAATATCTATGTTATTGCAATGTAAAAGCTATGATATTGTGAAATCATAGCTTAGCAATCACATTTTTGTTCCATTTTTCCCTTTCGACTTTTATGCTGGACAAGAAGAATTAAGTGCTGTTTTACATAGTTTTTCAAATAGGATATTCTGACAACTCAATTGCACAAAAACAGCAAGACAAATTACATTATTAAGATTTTTCTTGGCAGTTTGGTAAAAAAATATTATCTTTGCAGTCGCATTGGTTCTCCATCGTATTATTGTCATACGTTAAGGAGCTAAGAGGGAATGCAGTGAAAATCTGCGACATTACCCGATGCTGTGAATCCTTTCTATCAGGCTGTCACAACCATAAGGTCACTGGACCGGCAAAAGAAAAGCATTATGCCGCTCTTTTCCATTTGTCTGGGAAGACCGTGACAGATAAGGATCAAGTCAGAAGACCTGCCCATGCCATTTAAGTGACGCGTACCTGCGGGACTACGGGTATCGACGGAAACCATAACAAACAAAACAATGGTAAGGTACAAACAAACTTATCAAAGGTACATTGCGCTGATGAATCAACTCCGTATGGTGATTGATTCTATTATCGGTCTGACTCCAGATAGCAGGAGAAAGATGCTCGCAATCGAAATCGTCTCAGCCATTGACACAACAAAAAAGACGGCTGAAGCGGAAATCAATATGCCAAGTAGTGAATTATTGGGAATCACCCAGTCTGTCATCAACCTCAAGAATTGTGGCGCAACGCCAATTTCTCCAGTTCTCGAGTTGTGGAATAAGAGTCTTAAAGTACTCCTTTCTGCCATCGAGAACCTTTCGAGCGTAGCAGAAGACAGTTACTTAATCTCTGCAAAAGGTCTCATAAGAGAGCAACTCGAAAAATAAAGCTCTCGATTTTTCATCGGATATTAAAGAATAACAAAAAGATAGTATGTGTATTTTTTAGTAGATTATTAGCCCTAAAAAAGCATCCCGACTGTGAAGTTAGGATGTTTTTCCTTATTTCCGCAGCATTATACTTTAACGTTTTTTATAAGTACCTGAGCAACAA
>OQVQ01000172.1_pt1 | contig 30690 bp, 25 predicted proteins | sample 1691491 | NCBI WGS metagenome assembly OQVQ01 (sample SAMN03418252, study PRJEB22391) | human gut metagenome | biome: human-gut; feature: organic feature; material: feces | host: Homo sapiens | place: Tanzania | collected 2013-01
TTCCAGGCAGGGCTTGCTCCTTATTATCTGCTGATGGTACAGACATATCATTTGAAAGACAGCTATCTTGCAGTATTATTACCACTGCTGATGTCACCATGGCTGATTATCCTGATGAAGAACTTTGTTAAGAGTATTCCTCATGAGATTACAGAATCAGGTAAGATAGATGGTGCGGGCGATTTCAGGATTTTCGTATCACTAATCCTGCCTATGTTAAAACCGGCACTGGCAACCATCGGACTGTTCCTTGCATTAGGTTACTGGAATGAATGGTATCAGTCATCACTGTTCTTAAGCTCCAATGTCAAGATTATTCCTTTGCAGTTCAACCTGTACCGTGTTGTAAACGAAGCACAGAGCTTAAAGAACTCCATCGCAGGACAGTATGTAACGGTAACAGATCTGCCAACAGAGACTTTGAAGATGGCTACAGCGTGTCTGGCAACAGGACCTATCGTATTACTGTATCCTTTTGTACAGAAATATTTCACCAAGGGCGTTATGGTTGGCGCTGTAAAGGGTTAACTTAAAATTATATAATTATATAAGGAGGATCTTATGAAGAGAAAGAAATTATTACAGAAAGTATTATAACTAAACCTGTTTAGTAGTACTTAAAATCTATTGAGGCTGTGTCGTAATTAATGTTTACGGCGCAGCCTCTGTTTTTTGAGCCTTGAGGATTTTATATTTTTCAGGCAACTGATTTTTGAGGGTTATCCCAGAATATTCGTTTCTCAGGCGGTAAAATTCCGCAAACTGGCAAAAATAGGCCATTTTGGGGTGTGTTTCCCCCATTTTGAGCCTGTTTTGCTATCTTTGAGCACATTTTCTTTATGTTGAAGGCTATGGCGAAGAAGGCAAAGTCCATTGTGACCTTGTCTTTGCCGAAGTGTCGGAAGCGTCGGTATGCCATATTGAATTTCATCTGTCCGAAAACGGCCTCCGGTTCGACACATCGTCGCCCACGGTGTTTCAATCCCTCTTCCGAGGTCAGCAGTTCACGCGCTTTTCGTTTATATTTGTTGAGCCGGTGGTTAACCTCGATTGTCCGTCGGTCTCCTTTGGCTTTGTAACACAGGCACCTCAGTGGACAGCCGTTGCAGTTCTGTGCGCGGTAACGTGCGTTTTCACTGCGGTAGCCGCTTGCGGTCTTGAGGTGGGAAGTACCGATGCGTGTCATATGCTGGCCCATCGGGCAGACATAGTAATCTTCGGCGGCGTTGTAATGGAAGTTGTCGTGATTGAACGGGTTGGGCTTGTAACGCGGGTGCTGCTCGAGGTGGAAGCGGTTGTATTTGACGTAAGCCTCCATGCCGGCTTCGTCCATAAAGCGGTAGTTCTCTTCGGAGCCATAGCCGGAGTCGGCCACTGCGATTGATGGAAGATGCCCGTATCGGTCGGAAAAAGAGTTGAGGAACGGTATGAGCGTGAGAGTGTCGGTGGGATTGGGGAACAGTGCGTAATCGGTGACGAACTGGTTTTCGGCGGATATCTGCAGATTGTAGCCAGGCTTGGTCTGGCCGTTGTTCATCGCATCCTCTTTCATGCGCATGAATGTGGCGTCCTTGTCTGTCTTTGAATAGGAATTGCGTTCACCAAGCGTGTCCAAATGCTGATTGTATTCACTTAACTTCTTTGAATGCTTTTCCAATTCTTTGGCTGTCTTTTGAAGTTTCTTCCTCCGTTCCTTTTCTTTCTTGTCCGTTGTTACAGACAGGGAAGAAAGGGCGGTATTCAGCTCTGCCGACATCTCTGAAAGTTGTGTCGGGGTAAATTCCATCCTTTCATCAACATTGCACTTGTCTTGAGCAATGGCTTCATCCACTTGCTCAAGGAGCGCCTTTATTTTTTCAAGCAGTTTTGCACGATTACGTTCAACCGTCTTGCGCCAAACAAAGGTGTACTTGTTTGCTTTTGATTCTATTTTTGTTCCATCTACATACTCTACGTCAAGACTGACAAAACCTCTTGCACATAGCAGAAGTACGATTTGAGTGAATATATCGTTTATTTCATCCTTGACACGATTGCGAAACCTGTTGATGGTTATGAAGTCTGGCTTCTCATAACCGGACAACCATATAAAATGAATGTCACGATGCAGAAGTCTTTCTATCTTACGACAAGAATAGATGTTGTTCATATAGGCGTAAACAACAACCTTGAGCATCATGCGGGGATGGTAAGCGCAACGACCTATTCCATGATAGAGTTTATGAAACTTGCTCAAGTCAAGTTGGTCTATTATTGCCGAGATGATCCGTACTGGGTCATTTCCCGCTATATCTTCATCTATTCTTTGTGGAAAAAGGATGATTCGGTTGGGATTGTAAGAACGATAATGTACCTTTGCCATATTATTAAGTTTTCAATGTCTAAAGGTACAAAATCTTTTGGACATGACAAAGCCCTGGCTTGTGAAAGTCGGGGCTTTGTTTGTAAAAAAAGAGGATGCGTCGTTTTGACACACCCCCATATATAATAATGTGTATTAAAAATAGCTTTTATAGCTTATTTTTATCAACTCTGCTATTAAGCGTTCTTGATGTTTGGTTCCTCAAGACCGAAACCTCTCTTCTTGTCGAGTGCCTTAAGATAGATAGCAAAGAGAAGAGCCAAAACTCCGAATGATGCGAAGACAATCAAAGGAATTGTATAGTCGTAAGGAATGAAGTCTGCACCAGCTTCCTTTGCGGCAATAACAGCAGGATTGTTTTCGTTGGTTGATGCAAGAAGGTTACCGATAATCTTTGGTACGAAGCAAAGACCTATGTTCTGAACCCAGAAGATAAGGCAGTATGCCGAACCAAGAATCTTCTCGTCGATAATCTTAGGCACACTTGGCCACAAAGCTGCTGGCACAAGAGCAAATGAGATACCGAGGAGAACGATAGTAGAATATGCTATCAATGGGCTCTTTGTTGCTGGCAAAACGAAAGCAAATACGAGGTGACAGCAGATAAGAAGCAATGCACCACCAATAAGCATTGTCGCACCCTTACCCTTACGGTCGAGGAAGTTGCCAAGGAATGGAGTGATGACAGCAGCACCAATAGGGAACCAACGGAAGATATTTGATGCGTCTTCTGGTGAGATACCATCGAGGTTGCATTGCAACATGTTGGCACCATAGCGCTGGAATGGGAAGATTGCTGAATAGTAGAGTACGCAAAGCAAAGCTACAATCCAGAATACCTGTGAAGAGAAAATCTTGCCAAGGTCGCTGAACTTGAATTCTTCCTCTGGGTCGCCAGCTTCTTCTGATACACCCATCTGCTTGTCGAGAGCCTTATCCATGAATGTGAACACGATGAAAGTGATAAGACCGATGAGCAACAAAACTGTGCAGAATGCTACAGGAGCAACAACAGTTCCGAAGTGGCTTGCAATGATTGGCGAGATAGAGAAGATTGCAAACACACCTACACGTGCGATAGCCATCTCAAGACCCATAGCGAGAGCCATCTCCTTACCCTTAAACCATTTTGCGATAGCCTTTGATACGGTAGTACCTGCCATTTCGCAACCACAACCAAAGAGCATAAAGCCGAAGCAAGCCATCTTGGCACTTGCAGGGAGAGTTACCCACCATGAGTTGAGCCAATCAGCAAAAGCTGTTGTTGCAAACCAGTCGGTGATACCGATAAACTTAATCAAAGCTCCGATAAACATCATCGATGCAGACAATACACCTGTGAAGCGTACGCCCATCTTGTCGAGGATGACACCTGCGATGATGAGGAATCCCAGTACGTTTACGATATACTCTGATGCGGCATATGTACCAAAGGTATCAGGACCCCATCCTTTTTCGCTCTCCATAAGAGCCTGAATTGGTGACATTACATCGACAAACATATAGCCGAAGAACATCATTGAAGCGATAAGTACAAGAGCTGTCCAACGAGCCCAAGCCTTATCATTCAACAGTTGATTAACTTTCTGAACCATTTTTATTTTTATTATTTGTTTATTATTCAAATTGTTTTTTTCTTCAGCTCTATTACTTCTTCAACCATCTATCGAGCCAGTTGAAGTAAGTACGCTGCCAAAGGATACCATTCTGTGGTTGCAATACCCAATGGTTTTCATCTGGGAAGATGAGAAGCTCTGCAGGTATGCCGCGTAGGCGGGCAGCATTGAAAGCTCCCATACCTTGGTTGGCATTGATGCGATAGTCTTTCTCACCATGGATGCAGAGGATAGGAGTATCCCACTTATCGATAAACTTATGAGGACTATTCTCGTATGTCTTCTTAGCATTTGCCGATATGTCTTTGTTCCAGTAAGCGTCTTCGTATTCCCAGTTGCTAAACCAAGCTTCTTCTGTATCTGTATACATAGACTCAAGGTTGAAAGCACCATCGTGAGAAATGAAACACTTAAAACGCTTGTTGTGGTGACCTGCAAGATAGTAAACAGAGAATCCACCAAACGAAGCTCCTACACAACCCAAACGGTCTTTGTCTACATAAGGCAAGTTGGCTGTTGCATCATCAATAGCTGTTAGATAGTCGTTCATACATTGACCAGTCCAATCACCTGAAACCTCTTCATTCCATTCGCTACCAAAACCTGGCAAACCGCGACGGTTAGGAGCTAGAACAACATATCCTTGATGTGCCATAATCATGAAGTTCCAACGATAGCTCCAGAACTGGCTAACAGGACTCTGTGGACCACCTTCGCAGAACAAGAGGGTAGGGTATTTCTTGTTGGCATCGAAATGAGGAGGCAATACTACCCAATAGAGCATTTCCTTGCCATCTGTAGTTTTTACCCAACGCTTCTCTACCTGTATCTTACCGAGCTGGTCGGTGATATGTTTGTTCTCGAATGTAATCTGCTTAATGGTAGTCTTCTTGATATCCTTGCCTGGAGTAATCAAGTAGAGGTCGGCAGGTTCGCCATAGCTATGACGCTCAGCAATAATCTGCTTTCCATTACCAAGCATCTGCAAAGAACCGAAGTCTGCACAATTATCGGTAAGCTGCTTTACTTCGCCCTTGCGAGTTACGGCATATAGATTTTCTGTTGCATGCCATACACCAATGAAATAGATTTGAGCATCCTTGGTGTCGCTCCAGCAATAGTCGTCTACGTTAGAGTCGAAACTTTCTGTGACATATTTCTTCTCGCCTGTTGCAAGGTTGTAAACGCACAAACGGTTGCGATCACTCTCATATCCGTTGTGAGCCATGCTCTGCCAAGCAATATACTTACCGTCAGGAGAGAATTTCGGATTTACATCGTAGCCGACATTCATGTCGCCCTGCTGATGGTTTACAGCCTGGTTCTTCATCGACTTTGTTGCGTCAATCTTAGGTTCCTTATATCCTTCTGGTTTGCAAAGGTTGCGAGTTTGCTTTGTCTCCACATTATATATATATATATCGGCATCTGTAGAGATAGCATAGTCCACACCTTCTTTCTTGCGACAGGTATAAGCTACGAGCTTAGAGTCAATACTCCAATCAAGTTGCTCGATACCACCAAATGGAGCCAAAGGACATTCATATGGTTCACCCTCAAGGATATCAACCACGTTAGCAATGCCATTTTCTGTTACATCAGCAACAAAAGCATGTGATATCTGCTCTACATAGTGATCCCAATGACGATAGTTCATATCTGTTACCAATCGTCCTGTAGCCAAAGGAAGGTCTGAAGGATTCTTCTTTATAGTACCATGATAGTCGAGACTCTTAAGCAAGATTACTTTCTTGCCATCAGGCGAGAACTTATATCCCTCAATAGCTCCTTCTGTATCAGAAAGCTTCTTGCGGTTTTCGCCATTGGTATCCATTGTCCATATCTCGCCTTCGCGCAGGTAAGCAATCTTGGTGCCATTAGCAATCCATGAAGCATCGGTCTCGCTCTTTGCATCTGTAGTAAGCGCCTTAATGCCAGAACCATCTATATTCATGATGTAGAGCATTTGGTGGCTCTTGTTTTTCTCTACACTATAGTAGCCAACTTGATAGACAATCTGCTTACCTGAAGGTGAAGCTGAATATCCACCGATACGTCCCATAGCCCAAAGAGCCTCAGGCGTCATGACGTCGCTCTTTAGGGTGACATTGTTCTTTTGAATCATGTCTTGTGCAGTTACGAAACTGCCGCTCATTGTCAGAGCGGCAGCTATCGTTAAGGTTTTAACTATATTCATTATATTAGTAAGTTTATAATCTTACAACATTAAACCGCTTTATATAAATATTAGGTATTATATAAAATGGTTTATTTTCTTCTTTGGTTCATCTGCTGCTGACGCATTTCCATCTGCTTCTGCTGCATTTCCTGCAAAGCCTGCATACGCGCCATCATACCCGACATCTTGCCTGGGTTCTTCTTGTTTTCCTCATATTTAGCTTCAAGAATCTGAAGAAGCTTTTCGTCGTTGGTAGTCTTGCGGAGCAACCACATGATGGCTGCACTAAAGAACAACGATACAAAGTAGTAGAAGTTAAGACCTGCAGAATAGTCGTTGAACATGAAGAAGAACATCAATGGCATGAGATACATCATCCATTGCATCATCTTCATCTGTTCAGCCTGCTGACCAACCATCTGGTCGCGCTGCTGACGCATAGTCATCAACGTGTAGAGAACGTTGGCAACACAGAACAAGATACATGTCAACGACAAGTGGTCGCCAATGAGCCAAATATTAGTGTTCCATTCAATGATTGGGTCGTACGTGCTAAGGTCGCTAATCCAAAGGAAGCTTTCGCCACGAAGTTGGATAGCATTAGGCACGAAGTTGAACATCGCGATCCAAATAGGTGCCTGAATAAGCATAGGCAAACATCCTGATAATGGGCTAACACCATATTTGCTATATTCTGCCATCATAGCCTGCTGCTTCTGCATCTGATCCTCAGGCTTATTGAATTGTGCTGTTGCTGCATCCAACTTTGGTTTCAATACTCTCATCTTAGCCGAACTCATGTAGCTCTTCTTCACCATAGGAAAAGTGATGAACTTAAGCAAGAGTGTGATAAGGATGAGTACGATACCCATGTTGATATTCAAACCTGTAAGGAAGTCGAATACGTAGAGTGTGAACCAACGGTTGATGATGCGGAACAAAGGCCAACCAAGGAAAACCAAACGTTCCATCTGTAGGTCTTTGCCAAAGTTGCATTCCTTCTCCATGCGTTGCAACAAACGGAAGTCGTTTGGACCATAGTAGAAGTCAAACTCTGTAGCCTTCTTACCTGAAGGGTCGAAGAAAGCCTTCATCTTAGCTTCATACTGCTTCAAATAGCCAGAACCCTTTTCTTGAGGAACGCTTGTCATCAAAGCATTAGCCTCAAAGTCGTTCTTTGCAATCATTACTGCAGAGAAGAACTGGTTTTTGAAAGCCACCCAGTCAATCTTGTCTTCAACAGCCTCATCGGTCTTTGCGCTTGTCTCGCTGAGATTACCAGTTCCACCATCAACATTATGATATGTAAGTGATGAATGACTATTCTCAAACATGAAACCCTTCTCCTGCTGACGACACTTGTCCTTCCAGTTTACGTCTACACTCTGTGTGCCAGGAGCAAACATGCCTGCCATACCATTTGCTGTCATCTGCATGTGGAGCATATAGTCCTTGCCGAGCTGATAACTAATGGTGATAGTCTTACCCTCTGCTGCCTGAGCTGTAAAGGTTACGGTAGAGTCTGTAACATTTGAAGGAGTGAAATAAAGTTCTGATGTAGAGATATTTGCCTCCTTAGCTCCAAAGGTATAGTTGAGCTGCTGATCCTTGCCGTCGAAGAGAGTAACATTCTTGTCACCCTTATAATCTTCGAAACCTTTGATAACAGCTTTCTCTACAGTAGCACCCTTAGTATTGAACGAAAGCTCAACCTTCTGGTTCTTCAGAGTTACGGTTTTCGACTCGCCCTTCAAAGCAGAATAGAAGAGACGTGTGGTGTCAGACGCGATAGCTAATTTCTCTGCTGCTTCCTTAGCAGCTTTAACCTGAGCCGCTTGTGCCTCAGCCTTCTTTTTAGCTACGTTGTTAATAGAGTCCTGAACAAAAGCAGCTCTCTGCTCTTCTGCTGAGGGCTGCTGATACCATGTGAAACCAATTAGAACAAGCGCTATTAGCGCAAATCCAATGATGTTGTTTTTATCCATTTACTTTTTTTTGATTGTCTATTGAGTGTTTTATAAAATCCACAAATAGAGGGTGAGGATGCAATACTGTGCTCTGGTATTCAGGATGGAACTGTGTGCCTATATACCAGTTTAGTCCTGGTATCTCAACAATCTCTACGAGATCGCTCTCAGGATTGCGTCCTACACACATCATGCCAGCTCGCTCGTATTCCTTTTGGAAATCATTATTGAATTCGTAGCGATGACGATGACGTTCCTGAATATAAGTCTTACCATATATATCACATACCCTTGAACCTTGTTTTAGCACACATTCGTATGCTCCGAGTCGCATTGTGCCACCCATATCGGTGATATTCTTCTGCTCCTCCATGATGTCGATGACATTGTGTGGAGTCTTCTCGTCCATTTCTCTGCTATTGGCATCTTTATATCCCAATACGTTGCGAGCGAACTCTATCACCATCATCTGCATACCCAAGCAGATACCGAATGTAGGTATGTTGTGGGTGCGGGTGTATTTGGCTGCAACAACCTTTCCTTCTATACCACGTTGACCAAATCCAGGACAGATTACTATACCATCTTGTCCTGCCAGCTTCTCTGCAACATTTTCATCTGTTAGATTCTCAGAGTTGATGAATGTCAAAACTGTCTTATGATCGTTGTAAGTTCCTGCCTGATATAGAGCTTCACGAATACTCTTGTAGGCATCCTGCAAATCATATTTGCCAACGAGTCCGATATGAACCTCTTCAGTTGCCTTGTCGCGACGTTCCAAGAAGCTCTTCCATGGACCGAGAGTAGGCTTTTCTCCTGGCTCTATACCAAACTTCTTAAGCATGGCTGTATCGAGGCCTTGGTTTTGCATGTTTACAGGCACCTCGTAGATACTTGGTAGGTCTTCGCTCTGTATCACGCAATCGAAATCTACGTTACAGAATGCAGCAACCTTTTTCCTTATATCATCGTTTAGATGCTTTTCTGTTCGGAGTATCAAGATGTCAGGCTGTATACCCACACTCTGAAGCTCCTTTACGCTATGCTGAGTAGGCTTGGTTTTAAGCTCTCCTGCAGCCTTAAGATAAGGCACGTATGTCAAGTGTACATTCAAGGCATTCTTACCGAGTTCCCATTTCAGCTGTCGGATAGCTTCCATATATGGTGCACTCTCGATGTCGCCTATAGTACCACCAATTTCCGTAATCACAAAGTCATAGCCACACTTCTTTCCCAAGAGTTTCACGTTGCGTTTAATCTCGTCGGTGATGTGTGGAACTACTTGTATGGTCTTTCCCAAGTAGTCGCCATGGCGTTCCTTGTCAATTACTGCCTTGTAAATTCTACCAGTAGTCAGCGAATTCGCTTTTGTGGTTTGAATGTCTGTGAACCTCTCATAGTGTCCGAGGTCAAGGTCTGTTTCCATACCGTCCACAGTCACATAGCATTCTCCATGCTCGTATGGGTTCAACGTGCCCGGATCAATATTGATGTACGGGTCAAACTTTTGGATGGTGATATTGTAGCCTCTTGCTTGAAGAAGCTTACCAATAGAAGACGAAATAATTCCCTTGCCGAGCGAGGAAACTACACCACCCGTAACGAAAATGTACTTAGTTTCAGTCACTTTTTTATCTATTTGTGTTTATGATGGTGCAAAGTTACGATATTTTTATTATCTTTGCAAGCAAAAACAAAAAAAGATGGTTTCAAGATACATACTGCTATTATTTTCATTTCTTGCTTTGCAAGCCTCTGCCAAACAAGCCTTTAATGAGGAAGAAGATGAAGATGCAGCTTACAAAATAAAGAATATTCATAAAATGGCAGAAATGCCTCTTACTATTATTGATTCTCTTGCTCCAGAGCAAGAGGCAAGATTATTTATGCCTCTAACATTCTATAAAGGTGTAGCTCATAGACTTTTCTCCCTCGACGAGGATGCCGATAGCTGTTCGGCAGCTTTGCTTGATGATGCATTATTACATATTTACCTCAAACGTCCTGATCTTATAGAAAGTAAGGAGTCTGAGATAGATAAGGTTGCTCCACCTGTAGATACTCGACCAATAGTTGTTGCAGCGCCAATAAGTGAGTCGAAGCATAATGTGACAGAGGTTAATGATATTATCGAAGCTCCTGAGCCGGAGATTGTTTTGCTGAAGCCAAACTTCTGGTCTTTCAAGGGCGACTACTTCCTTCAGTTTATGCAAAACTATGTGTCGGGCAACTGGTATAAAGGAGGTGAGAAAAACTATTCGTTCTTAGCAAGTGCGACATTAGAAGCCAACTACAACAACAAGCAGAAGGTGCGTTGGGACAATAAGTTGGAACTTAAGGTCGGAGCCCAAACAAGTTCGAGCGATACCATTCATAAGGTGAAGACAAATACAGACCTTATGCGACTCACTACTCGCTTGGGATTGCAGGCTACAAGGAAATGGTATTATACCATACAGGGTATTGCCAGCACGCAGATGTTCCGTGGTTTTGGCGGTAATAGCGACAAAGTGTTGAGCGATTTCCTTTCGCCTCTTACCTTCAACCTTTCTATCGGTATGGACTATAAGCCTTCATATTTCAAAGGTAAGTTGACTGGTAATGTCCACTTGGCACCTTTGGCTTATAACCTTAAGTTTGTAGACCGTAAGAATCTTAATACTCGATATGGTATAGAGCCTGACCGTCAAGCACTTAACGACTTTGGTTCGCAGCTTACTATAGACCTCACTTGGCAGATGTCGAGCATGATTAAATGGCGTTCACGTCTGTATGGTTATACCACTTATGAGCGTGCTGAGATGGAGTGGGAAAACACCTTCTCTTTCCAGTTCAATAAGTATATTTCTTCTATGCTTTATATATATCCTCGATTCGATGATTCGAAGAAGAGAGATAAAGATTATGGATATTTTCAGCTGAAGGAGTATATTTCGTTCGGTTTCGCTTATTCAATGTAGAATATAAATTATGCAAAGATATTTTATAAATCTTAGTTTCGATGGTAAGCGATATCATGGTTGGCAAATCCAACCTAATGGTATTTCTGTACAGGAGGAATTGCAACGTGGACTAAGTCTTTTGCTTCGTCGAGAAGTGGAAGTAATGGGAGCTGGACGAACTGATTCTGGTGTTCATGCTCGAACTATGGTAGCTCATTTCGACAATCCGGAAGCTATCGATGCTAATCAGCTGTGTTATCGATTGAATAGGGTTATGCCTACAGATATTGCTATTAACAGTATATATCCTGTTGATGAAGAAATGCATGCTCGCTTTTCTGCGACCAACCGCACTTATCGTTATTTCGTTCATACCAAACGAGACCCTTTCTGTCGTGATTATTCTGTTGAGATGCATTATCCCATTAACTTCGAATTGATGAACGAAGCAGCAAAGATGCTACTTGATGCAGAAGATTTTAAAGCTTTCTGTAAATCTAACCATGACGCAAAGACTACCTTGTGCGATGTTCGTACAGCCCGTTGGGTGCAGATTGATGATAGTCATTGGTATTTCGAAATTTCTGCCAATCGTTTTTTAAGAAACATGGTAAGAGCTGTTGTCGGTACGCTGATCGAAGTTGGAAGAGGCAGAATGTCGATAGCCAAAATGCGAAGCGTGGTTTATGAAGGTACTCGTTGTGATGCTGGCGAAAGCATGCCTGCTCATGGATTGTTCCTTTGGGAGGTAGAGTATTGATTATAGAATAATTAGATAAATAGTTAACAAAAAAGTTTTTCAGGAATATACATTATTATAATATGTGGTTATTATTAGCTTTTCTCTCAGCCACGTTGCTGGGATTTTATGATTCGTTCAAGAAAAAGGCATTGTCGAGCAATGCCGTGATCCCTGTATTGTTTCTCAATACAGTTTTCTCGTCTTTAATATTTATTCCTTTCATCATCCTCTCGTATGGTTCTACGACTCTTGATGGTTCTATCTTTCATGTAGCCTCTGGTGGATGGGAAGTGCATAAATACATCCTTTTGAAGAGTTGTATAGTTCTCTCTTCATGGCTTGCAGGTTATTTTGGAATGAAACATCTGCCATTGACTATTGTAGGTCCAATAAATGCTACTCGACCTGTTATGGTGTTGGTAGGTGCATTGTTGGTATTCGGAGAACAGCTAAACCTTTATCAATGGATAGGTGTTGTTCTTGCTGTTATCTCGTTTCTTCTCCTTAGCCGTAGCGGAAAGAAAGAAGGTATCGACTTCAAACATGACAAATGGATATATTGTATTGTTATAGCTGCTGTGCTTGGTGCAGTAAGCGGACTATATGATAAATACCTCATGGCTTCGCCAGAGAATGGAGGTGTGGGACTCGATAAGATGATGGTGCAGAGCTGGTATAATATCTATCAGATGTTTATGATGGGTGCGATGCTCCTTGTTATTTGGATGCCTGTACGTAAGAAAACAACTCCTTTCCGTTGGGATTGGACAATTATAGGAATATCAGTATTCCTAAGTGCTGCCGACTTCGTATACTTCTACTCTTTGAGTTTGCCTGGAGCTATGATTTCTATTGTGTCAATGATTCGAAGGGGTAGTGTGATAGTAAGTTTCTTGTTTGGTGCAGCTGTTTTCCATGAAAAGAATCTTAAGGCAAAGTTCGTTGACCTCGCCTTTGTGCTATTAGGAATGATATTCCTCTATCTTGGTTCACGATAAAATGCTATCTGTGGTCAGAAATACAGGCTTCGTAGGTTAACCGTGGCTGCTATATTTTACCAAAATCGTCACAGATTAATATTTTTTGTGGGCAAAGTGTTTGCATTCTGATATAAAAACAGTATCTTTGCACAAATAATTGAAACAATAACATAATTATTTATGGCACGTAATATATTCAGAGGATTAGGTATAGCGTTGGTAACACCATTTACTTCAGATGGACAAGTTGATTATAAGTCACTTAAACGTCTTGTGGAGTATCAGATTGATAATGGTGCCGACTTCCTTTGTATCCTCGCCACTACAGGCGAAACTCCTTGCCTTACTCAAGATGAGAAGGATAAGATAACACAACTTGTTAAAGATGTTAATCACGGACGACTCCCTATCTTGAAAGGTTGTGGAGGTAATAATACTGCAGCCGTAGTAGAGGAATTGCGTACTGCTGATTGGTCGGGTATTGATGGAATATTGAGCGTATGTCCATACTACAATAAGCCTTCTCAGGAGGGATTGTATCAGCACTTTAAGGCTATTTCAGAAGCAAGCCCACTTCCTGTAGTGTTATATAATGTGCCAGGTCGTACAGGTATTAACCTCAAGCCAGAAACTACAGTACGTCTTGCTAATGATTGCGAAAACATCGTTGCAGTTAAAGAGGCTTCAGGTTCGTTGGAACAAGTAGACGAGATAATTAAGAATAAGCCTCAGCGTTTTGATGTGCTTAGTGGTGACGATGCTTTAACATTCTCGATGGTAGCGAGTGGTGCTGCTGGCGTTATTTCTGTTATTGGAAATGCTCTACCTAAGGAGTTTTCTCGTATGATTCGTTTGGAGTTCCAAGGTGAGTATGAACCAGCTCGCAAGATACATCATATGTTTACCGAGCTCTATTCTCTGCTCTTCGTAGATGGTAACCCTGCTGGAGTAAAAGCTTTGCTTCATGAGATGGGTTTCATTGAGAATCAGCTTCGCCTTCCTTTGGTACCTACTAAGGTGTCTACACTCCAGAAGATGGCTGAGATACTTAAATCGCTAAGAATTTAATAATATCCTAATTTATAAACCTATGTTTAAAACCTACAAAAATGCCACAAGGATATTCTTTGTGGCATCTTTTTTTCTATTTACAACATCTTGTGTCTATAAGAAAAGTAGAACAGTTGTACAGAATGAGCCTATAGAAAAATCAAATGCAGAGTCGAGTCGACATGCAAAGGTTGACAAAGATGTAGTTAAAAACCTTACTTCGTCGGAGTTTAAGCAACTAATCATGGATTTTGATTCGTCGCCAAACGAGTGGAAGTTTAAAGGCACGCGTCCTGTGGTTATCGACTTCTATGCTACATGGTGTGGTCCATGTCGCCAAATGGCTCCAATATATAATAAGGTGGCAGAACTATATTTCTCTAATGTGGATTTTTATCGTGTGGATGTAGATGAAGAAAGTGAACTTGCTAACTGGATGCAGATTCAGTCTATTCCTACTTTTATGTTTATACCAGCTAAAGGAATGCCTACTGTTAGTATGGGATCTATGGCTGAAGAGGAAATGAAACAACAAGTGGCTATACTTTTGCGTTCTGAATGATTTATTACATGGTTATTTCTTGTAATAACCAAAATTAACACTATAAACAATTACTTATTGAATAAAAATAAGTAATTTTGAACCCAAATTAAAATGCAAGAACGCCTTAGAACGAAAAAAAAAGGCATTCTCGTTGATTTTGACATAAAATAACCAAGTAATAAATAATGGACGAAAATCTAACAATTGACCACGACCGTATCCTCAAAATTAATATTGAAGAGGAAATGAAGTCGTCGTATATCGACTACTCCATGTCGGTTATCGTGGCTCGTGCGCTTCCTGATGTAAGGGATGGTTTCAAACCTGTACACCGTCGTATTTTATACGGTATGCTCGGTATTGGAAACACAAGTGATAAACCATACAAGAAATGTGCCCGCGTTGTAGGTGAGGTATTGGGTAAATATCACCCTCATGGCGACTCTTCTGTTTATGGTGCACTCGTGCGTATGGGACAGGAATGGAACATGCGCTATAAGCTTGTTGATGGACAGGGTAACTTTGGTAGTGTAGACGGTGACTCACCTGCTGCCATGCGTTATACTGAGTGTCGACTTTCAAGAATGGGTGAACAGGTGATGGACGATCTCGACAAAGAGACTGTCGACATGACAAACAACTTCGACGACTCTTTGGTTGAGCCAACTGTTATGCCTACAAAGATTCCTAACCTCCTTGTAAATGGTGGTAATGGTATTGCTGTAGGTATGGCAACTAACATTCCTACCCACAACCTTACTGAAGTAATTAATGGTTGCTGCGCTTATATCGACAATCCTGAGTTGACTACTGAGGAGTTGATGCAGTATATCCCTGCTCCTGACTTCCCTACAGGTGCTTATATCTATGGTCTTCAGGGAGTAAAGGATGCTTACGAGACTGGTCGTGGACGTATTATTATGCGTGCAAAGGCTGAAATTGAAAGTGATGAAAGCCACGACAAAATTGTTGTTACCGAGATTCCTTATGGTGTCAATAAGCAACAACTTATTGAGTATATAGCAGAACTTGTTAAGGAAGGTAAGCTTGAGGGTATCTCAAACGTAAACGATGAGACTGGTCGTCAGGGTATGCGTATCGTTGTTGACGTGAAGCGTGATGCTAACGCTAACGTTATTCTTAATAAGCTCTTTAAGATGACAGCCCTACAAAGCTCATTCTCTGTGAATTGCATCGCTTTGGTTAAGGGACGTCCACGCACTCTTACTCTTGTAGAATGTGTTAAATACTTCGTTGAACATCGTCATGACGTAACTATCCGTCGTACTAAGTACGAATTGCGTAAGGCTCAGGAACGTGCTCATATCCTTGAAGGATTGATTATCGCTTGCGACAACATCGACGAGGTGGTACATATCATTCGTGCAAGCAAGACTCCAAGCGAGGCTCAAATCAATTTGGAGAAGCGTTTTGAGATTGACAATATCCAGTCGAAGGCTATCGTAGATATGCGTCTGTCTCAGCTCACAGGTCTGCGTGTAGATCAGCTTCATGCAGAATATGAGGAGTTGGAGCGTCAGATTGCATACTTTGAGCAGATTTTGAGCGATCCAGAACTTTGCAAGAAGGTTATGAAGGATGAGCTTAATGAAGTTAAAGAGAAATATGGCGACTCTCGTCGTACAGAGATTATCCCTGACGAACACGAGTTTAACGCTGAAGACTTCTATCCTAACGACCCTGTTGTTATCACAGTAAGTCACCTTGGCTACATCAAGCGTACTGCTTTGTCTGAATTCCGCGAGCAGGCTCGTGGCGGTGTAGGTGCTAAGGGTGCTCATACACGCGACAAGGACTTCACAGAGTATATCTATCCAGCAACAATGCACCAAATAATGCTCTTCTTTACTAAGAAGGGACGTTGTTACTGGCTCCATTGCTATGAGATTCCTGAGGGTGATAAGACATCGAAGGGTCGTGCCATTCAGAACCTTTTGAATATAGATTCTGATGATAGCGTTAATGCATTCCTACGTCTTCGTGGTCGTGGTCTTGAGGATGAAGAATTCATCAATTCTCACTATGTAGTATTCGCAACTAAGAATGGTACCGTTAAGAAGACTCCATTGGAGGCATACTCTCGTCCACGTGCTAATGGTGTGATTGCTATTAACATTGCTGAAGGCGATGAGGTTGTAGATGTACGTCTTACAAATGGTCACAACGAGCTTATCTTGGCTAACCGCAATGGTCGTGCAGTACGTTTCGATGAAGAGACTATCCGCACTATGGGTCGTACAGCAACTGGTGTTCGTGGTATGCGCCTTGATGGTGGCGACGACGCTGTTGTTGGTATGATTGTTATCAACGACTCTGAGAATGAGACCGTTATGGTAGTTAGCGAAGAGGGCTATGGTAAGCGTTCTGAGGTAGAAGACTATCGCAAGACCAACCGTGGAGGTAAGGGTGTGAAGACTCTAAATATTACCGATAAGACAGGCCGATTGGTTGCAATTAAGAATGTTACCGACGACAATGACCTTATGATTATTAATAAGAGTGGTATCGTTATCCGTCTTGCTGTAGCTGATTGCCGTGTAATGGGTCGTGCTACCCAGGGTGTACGTCTCATCAATCTTACTAAGAAGAACGACGTTATTGCAAGCGTTTGTAAGGTGATGTCTTCAGAGCTTGAAGCATCTGTTGAAGAGGAGAGTCGCTCTGCATTCTCTCAGAAGAGTGAAGAAATGAAGCAGGATACATCTTCGCCTGTAAACGAAGATGAAACTCCTATTGATGAGGTAGACTCTACACAGGTAGAAAACCCAGAAGAAGATAATCAATAATTTTAAACTTATAAAACTATGAAGAAAATTTTTGTAATGGCTGCCATGGTACTAGGAGTATCAGCAGCTTATGCTGGCGATAGTGAGCCATTGAAGGCTATCACAAAGTCTAAGACTTACGCCGAGGCAGAGGCTTTGTTAAATAGCACTCTCGACCAGCTGGCTTCTCCACAGGAGAAAGCTAAAGCCTACAATAAGCTTTATGAGCTTTCTATGAAGGATTTTGAAACTGTATCTGCAGTAATAGCTGAAAATCAGAGAGCTGCAGTTATGAAGACTGAACAGCAGGCTTATGATACAGCAGCTTACTACAATAGCGCTTATAATGCAGTTAAGGCTGCTGTAGAGTGCGATAAGTATGATGGTCAGCCAGACGCTAAGGGCAAAACTAAGATTGCTTACCGCAAAGACGAAACTCGCCTCCAGAAGCTTACTCAGGCTCGCTTGGAATTGGTAAATGGCGGTCAATGGATTGATGGCAAGAATGACGAGGCTGGTTTGTTGAAGTATTGGGGATTGTTCCTTGAGAGCCGCAACACTCATTTGTTCGAGGCATTGCCAAAGGAGCCATTCTTGGGTCAAGTAGCTTTCTATGCTGGTGCTTATGCTGAGCGTGCTAACAAACTTGAGAAGGCAAATCAGTATTTCGATATTGCTATGCAGGATCCTGAGTGGGCAGAGAAGGCTGAGAATGCTAAGTTTGAAGTAGCCGGTAAGAACCTTAAGACAGAGGCAGATACTCTCCGTTACATCGGTCAGCTTAAGGATCTCTACACACAGAAGAATAGCGAGGCAGCTTTCAGCGTATTGTGCAAGCTCTATAGCTCTTCAAACAAGACGGCTGAACTCAACGCACTTGTTGAAGATATGTTGAAGAAGAATCCTACAAACTTCTTGGCTTTGGCTTACCATACACAGAGCATCGCAGATGCTGTATCTCGTCAGGAAGAAAACCAAAACTGGGATCCTGCTATCGAGGCTTACAAGAAGCTTCTTGATGCAAGTGACAAGAATCAGGCATTCGTTTATGCAGGTCTTGGACAATGCCTCTGCAAGAAGGCTGGTCTCGTTCAGGATCGTAATGCACAGAAGGAACTCTTCAAAGAGGCATTGCCACTCCTTGAGAAGGCAAAGGAACTTGATCCAGACAACAACAACAACTGGGGCTACTTCCTCTATGTATGCTATGGTTCAGTATTTAGCTACAACGACGATCGTGCTATTGAGCTAAAGAAACGTTTCGGTTATTAATTTATACTGAATATTCATATTTATGCGTATCAATCCTATTGGATTGGTACGCTTTTTTATTTGTCTTTTTAGCTCAAAAAATGAAGTAGGCTTCAATTGCAAATGAAGCAGGCTTCGTTGGCACTTGAAGCAAGCTTCGTTGGTCATTTAAGTTAGCTTCATTTTTTTTGGTGATTTATCGCGATAAAAGATGGTATATATATACTAAATGTGAAAATCTGACGTTGTTATATATAATGGAAAACAAAGAAAAGCAAAACGGCTACTCACATATAATGAAATATACGGGTTTGTTTGGAGGTATTCAAATGCTAAACATGCTTGTAGGAGTTGTCAGAAACAAGATGGTCGCCATGATATTAGGTCCTGGTGGCATGGGATTGCTTTCTTTGTTCAACTCTACTATAAAACTCGTGTCGGAGTCAACAAACATGGGTATCTCTATGAGTGGAGTGAAAACGATATCTCTGAATTTTGATGATGAAGCCAATGATAAGCTCTGTGAATCTGTAAAAATGATAAGATTATGGAGCTTATTGACTGCATTATTGGGTTTTGTTGTTTGTGCATTGTTTGGCTCAAGCATCAACTCGTTGACTTTCACTTGGGGTGACCACTCGTTTCATTACATGATGTTGTCGCCAGCTATTGCCTTTATGGCTATAACCGGTGGTGAGACTGCTGTCTTGAAAGGAACTCGCCAGCTCACGAACTTAATGATGATTTCTTTCTACTACGTGTTGATTACCGCAGTCATTAGTGTACCTATATATTATTATATAGGCGAGAAAGGAATCGTTCCTTCTTTGGTATTGGCAGCCTTTGTTAATATGGTGTTAGCGCTATATTGTTCAACAAAGAAATATCCATATCGTTTGTCGTTCAATAAAGAACTGTTAGTAAAAGGTTCTAGTATGATATGCCTAGGTATAGCACTCGTTTTGGCTGGTATTTTGGGAAGTGGCGCAGACTTCTTGATACGTACTATCCTAAATACTTATGGCTATCTTGACGAAGTGGGATTGTATAATGCAGGCTACATGATGATATTTGTGTATGCAGGAATAGTTTTCTCTGCCATGGAATCTGACTATTTCCCACGCTTATCTGCAATACGCGATGATGTAGAGGCACAAAACAAATGTGTAAACCAGCAGATAGAAGTAACTTTATTGCTGATATCTCCATTGCTTATAGCTTTTCTGATTGGAATGCCTATACTGCTTCCATTGCTATATAGTGGTCATTTTATGCCTGTATTAGGAATGATTCAGGTAGCCGTTATGGCTATGTTTGTCAGAGCCTTAGCTTTGCCAGTTGAATACATTCCTTTAGCAAAAGGCAATTCTATACTATATCTCTTTATCGAAGCGCTTTATGATATAATGATTGTTGTGCTCACTTTTGTGTTATACAATTGGATGGGACTTTTGGGCGCTGGAGTTGCATTAACATTATCTATGATAGTTGACTATGTTGTAGCCTATATAGTGATTAAAGCAAAATATGGTTATAGTATATCTATAGAAGTTTTGAAATATGTGGCTATGCAATTTCCATTAGGTATCTTGGCTTTCTTAGTTACTATGGTTGAATCTCGTTTGCTTTATTGGTCGATGGGATTATTGCTCATAATGGTTAGCTTAGCAATATCTTTAACGATACTTCATAAAAAGACAACATTATGGGAAAAACTCAAGAAGAAAATACTAAGACGATAATATCAAACACAATGACAACCCCAAAAGTTACAGTATTGGTAGCAGTTTATAATGCTGAAAAATATATCAGAAAATGCCTTGATTCTCTAATCGAACAAACATTAACTGATATACAGGTAGTATGTATAGACGATGCTTCTACTGATAATTCTCTTTCTATACTTAATGAATATGCAGTAAAAGATAACCGAATAGAGGTGATAGCTCTAACAGAAAATCATGGCCAAGCTCATGCAAGAAATCAGGGATTAGGTATGGTTAGAGGACAATATGTCTGTTTTTTAGATAGCGATGATTGGATGTCGGCTGACTGTTTAGAGAAAGCTGTAGATTGCTTTACCCAGCATCCTCTAACAGATAGCGTGCTATTTGATACCAGATATGTATATCCTGATAGAGAAGAATCTTACCCTATGCCTAAGTTTGAGGCAATGTCGGGCAAAGAGGCTTTTGAAGCTTCATTAACATGGAAAATTCATGGAGTATATATTGTAAAAGCTGAAATACACAAAGATTTTCCTTATGATGAATCATGTAAGGCTTATAGCGACGATAATACCACACGTCTTCATTACCTCTCGTCGAGAGAAGTGAGAACGTGTGAAGGTCGTTATTATTATCTGCAGCATGGGGAGTCTACTACACACAAACCCGGGCTACAACGCTTTGACTATCTTAAAGCCAATATGAGCATGAAACAAACTCTGCTAAAGATTGGAGCAGAGGAAAGAATCCTGGATTTATATGAAAATGTGAGATGGCTTAATGTTGTTGGATTGATGTACTATGTATTCTTAAATCGCAAATTGCTTTCAAAAGGCGATATTAAAGAGGGTATGCGAATAATAAGATGGGCATGGAATAGCATTGAACATGAGCGATTGGAGCCAAGATATAAGAGAAAGTTAGGTTATATGCCGATGAAATGGTCGTGGAACGCATTTGTGGTACAAGAAAATGTCTATTTTACTCTGAAAGCGTTATTGAATCGAAGATGATATGCTTTTGGATAGAAAAGATATGATTTGAAAGCTTGACAAAGCAGAAGATTGTTCTATTTAGCCATTGAACTTTCAATTTTGTGAAATATCGCGTTAAACGAGTATAATTTTCTTGCAATAAGTTTTTTATTTTACGATAAATTATTATCTTTGCGTCTGAATTAACAAAATAAACTTATTGAGCAAGGTTAGTTTTGGTTTAGTCAATAGAACTATTGATGACACCGATAACCACCAAGCTTTATATACTTTTGATCATGGCTTTGATAATAGTAACTATCCTATTATTTAGTTATGTGATTCTGGGAACGGAAACCATAACAAAGGTAAACAAGGCTGCTGTAGCCATGTTTGCCGGCACCATTGGTTGGGTACTGTATATCTGCTATGGCACAGATTTTGTGATGAACATGCATGCAAAGGAATATCTTTCATTCCTTGCAGGAACAGAGGCAACAAGTTCTAACGTAAAGATGTTTATCGCAGATCATATCTTCCTAAAATATGTTGGTCAGGGTGGTAGTATTGTTCTATTCTTATTGGCTACCATGACAATAGTTGAGATATTAAACAATAATGGTTGCTTTGACTTTGTACTTCAATTACTTAAGACTCGTTCGTCAAAGCGTTTCTTGTGGACTATATCGTCTGTTACATTCTTAATTTCAACCAATCTTGATAATCTCACCACAACCGTGATGATGCTTACCATGATGCACAAGCTGATACCAAATCGTAGACATCGTCTGCTCTATGGTTCTGCTATTGTATTAGCTGCGAATTGCGGAGGTGCGCTGACCGTTATTGGTGACCCTGTAGGACTTACGCTTTGGAATGCAGGTGCAGTAACAGCAACTAATTTCTCTATGAGCTTAATGTTGCCTTGCTTGGCAGCATGGGCGATACCTACTTATCTCATTGGTCGCACATTGCCTGAAAGAGTGCAGACTGAATGGATTACGATGCCTTATCGTGGCGATGACACACGATTAAATGTTTGGCAACGTTTGCTTATGCTTTTCGTTGGAATTGGAGGTTTGTGGTTTATCCCTACTTGTCATAATATCACAAAGTTGAGTCCATTCCTTGGTGCTTGCTGTGTGTTAGCGGTATTGTGGATGGTTAACGAATTGTTTAATCGTAAACTAATGAACGATAACGCTATGATACAGCGTCAGATACCAAGAGTGTTGCAGTATGGTGTGATACAAATGATGCTCTTTGTGATGGGTATTATGCTTACTTTAGGTGTGGTAAACGAAACCGGTGCTTTGGCTACAGTTAGAGAATTTATTGATAACAATATAAACAATGTATGGGCTTTAGGATTAATGTCTGCATTCTTTAGTTGCTTTATTGATACCTTTGCTAATGCATATAGTTGGTTCTCGATATTTGGTATTTCGGATTTGCAGATTGCTACACCTGACGTATTAAAGGATTTGTCTGCCTTTGCTCAAAACGGAAGTTTTTGGAAGGTAATAGCCTTTACATCTGCTCTTGGTGGAAACATATTAGCTATTGGCTCTATGAGTGGTTTGGCACTGATGAAAGCAGAAAGAGTACACATGTGGTGGTATCTGAAGAACGTCGGTTGGAAAGCTCTTGTTGGCGGACTTGTTGGACTGATGATAATGTTCTTCACTCTATAAAAGAAATTGTAAAGTGAGGGTGGTAATCTATAGATAAAAAGATAACAATAATAAATAAAACAATTTATGACTAAAATTAAAACAATAGGTATTCTAACTTCAGGAGGCGATGCACCTGGAATGAATGCAGCCATTCGTGCCGTGACTCGTGCTGGCATCTATAATGGTTTCAACATTAAAGGTATCTATCGTGGTTATGATGGTTTGATTAATGGAGAGATTAAGGATTTCACAACTGAGAATGTAAGCGGTATCATCACTCAGGGTGGTACAATGCTGAAGACTGCACGCTCAAAGGAATTTATGACCGAAGAAGGCAAGCAGAAGGCATACGATAACATGGTTAAAAATGGTATTGATGCCTTGGTTGTGATAGGAGGTAATGGTTCGCTAACTGGCGCCATGGAATTTGCACGCGAATTTGATGTTTGCTGCATTGGCTTGCCAGGAACTATCGATAATGACCTTTATGGCACAGATAACACCATCGGTTACGATACAACTATGAATACTATAGTAGAATGTGTTGACCGTATACGTGATACAGCCCAGAGTCACGAGAGAATCTTCTTTATTGAGGTGATGGGACGTGATGCTGGTTTCTTGGCTCAGAACTCTGCTATTGCAAGCGGAGCAGAAGCCGCCATCATACCAGAAGACAGCACAGATGTCGACCAGTTGGCACAGTTCATGGAGCGTGGTATTCGTAAGTCTAAGAAGAGCTGTATCGTTATCGTTTCGGAGAGTCCTAAGTGTGGAGCTTTGTATTATGCAGACCGTGTGACAAAGGAATTTCCAGAATACGATGTTCGTGTATCTATTCTTGGTCACCTTCAGCGTGGTGGTCGCCCAACAGCACGTGATAGAATCCTTGCTAGTCGTACTGGTGTTGGAGCTATTGAGGCAATCATGCAGGGCCAAAGAAATATCATGGTTGGTGTAAGAAACAACGAAGTGGTATACGTACCATTGTCAGAAGCTATCCGCTCAGATAAACCTTTTGATCGAAAGCTTATCAAGGTGCTTGATGAATTGAGTATTTAATATCTTTCCGTAATAGCGAAATAGTATAAAAAAACTAACATAAAACATTGACTTATGGCACAAATTAGTGGACACATTTCACAGATTATCGGTCCTGTTATCGACGTTTACTTCGATACCAAGGGGCAGGATGCTGAGAAGGTGTTGCCAAAAATCCATGATGCCTTGAAGATTGAGCGTCCTGATGGCCGCGAACTTATTGCCGAAGTGCAGCAGCATATCGGTGAAGATACTGTTCGTTGTGTTGCTATGGACAATACCGACGGTCTTCAGCGCGGATTGGAAGCAAAGCAGACAGGATCACCTATTGTGATGCCTGCTGGTGAACAAATCAAGGGCCGAATGATGAACGTTATCGGACAGCCTATTGATGGTATGAAAACTTTGGATATGCAAGGTGCTTATCCTATCCATCGTGAACCACCTAAGTTTGAAGACCTCTCTACACACAAAGAGATGTTGGCTACAGGTATTAAGGTTATCGACCTTTTGGAACCTTATATGAAGGGTGGTAAGATCGGATTGTTCGGTGGCGCTGGTGTAGGTAAGACCGTGCTTATCATGGAGCTTATCAACAACATCGCTAAGGGACACAATGGTTACTCAGTGTTTGCAGGAGTAGGAGAGCGTACTCGTGAAGGTAACGACCTTATCCGCGACATGATTGAGTCTGGTGTTATCCGCTATGGCGACAAGTTTAAGAAGGCTATGGAAGAAGGTAAGTGGGACCTCTCACTTGTTGATCCAGAAGAACTTCAGAAGTCTCAGGCTACTCTCGTGTATGGTCAGATGAATGAACCACCTGGTGCACGTGCTTCAGTTGCGTTGTCAGGACTTACTGTAGCTGAGGAATTCCGCGATCATGGAGGTAAGGATGGAGAAGCTGCCGATATCATGTTCTTTATCGACAATATCTTCCGTTTTACTCAGGCAGGTTCTGAGGTTTCGGCTCTTCTTGGTCGTATGCCATCAGCGGTAGGTTATCAGCCAACATTGGCAAGCGAGATGGGTTTGATGCAGGAGCGTATTACTTCAACAAAGAAGGGTTCTATCACATCAGTACAGGCTGTTTATGTGCCTGCAGATGACTTGACAGACCCTGCTCCAGCAACTACATTTACTCACCTTGATGCTACAACAGAGCTTAGCCGTAAGATTACCGAGCTTGGTATCTATCCTGCTGTAGACCCACTTGGTTCTACATCTCGTATCCTTGACCCACTAATCGTTGGTAAGGCTCACTACGATTGTGCGCAGAGAGTAAAGCAGATTTTGCAGCGCTATAAGGAGTTGCAGGATATTATCGCTATCCTCGGTATGGATGAGCTTTCTGATGAAGATAAGCTTACTGTAAACCGTGCACGTCGTGTGCAGCGTTTCCTCTCTCAGCCATTTGCCGTTGCTGAGCAGTTTACTGGTGTTCCTGGTGTCATGGTGTCTATCGAAGACACTATCAAGGGCTTCAATATGATTCTTGATGGTGAAGTTGACGACCTGCCAGAGCAGGCATTCCTCAACGTTGGTACTATCGAGGATGCGATTGCCAAGGGTAAGAAGCTTATCGAGGCTGCTAAAGGATAATTCCACACACCAACTCACTAAAATACTTTAACTATGAGTTTGAACTTAAGAATCGTCTCTCCTGAAAAGGTAGAATTTGTAGGTGATGCCGACAGAGTAATCGTACCTGGCTCTTGTGGTCAGTTTGAGATCCTTGTTGGTCATGCTCCTATCATCTCTACTTTGGAAAGTGGACGTATTGTTTATTTTGACTCTGAAGGCGAGCATGAGGTGAAGGCAATGGGTGGTTTTGTTGAAGTACAGAACAATAACGTAAATATTTGTGTTGAACTTTAATGAACGATGTTAACATGTTGGACAACAAGATGATATCTAAACTTACTAAACGATATTCTATACAGACTCTATTGGCTGTTGCTGTAATATCATTGGTGGTGATACTTATTAAAACGTTTGCTCATGTTGACACTCTTGTCTATCCACTTGTTGTAAGTGTGGTGTTTACTCTTGTGATAGAATTTGCTGATGTCATAATTTGGAAGTTCTTGGCAAAGAATAGTGTAGATACTCTACCAACATTCTTTTCTGCAGTTTCCGGATTCAGAATGCTATTAGCAATAGCCACTCTCATAGGTTGCTATATTGCAGTTGGTCGCGATGCTATGCTGGAATATTGCCTTGTGTTCTTGGTTTTCTATCTTTGGGTTATTGTACATCACTCTGTATTTTTCTCGCATGTGTCGAATAATCACATAGTGTGTGACAAAGATAATAAATAAATGATAATGAAACAGATTAGGTCATTATTGCTTCTCTTGATATTGGCTATAGCGCCAACTTTCGCTCTTGCAAGCCATGCCGAGGGTGAGGAAGATGGCAAGACTATCAACATACCTGAAACGGTACTTGAGCACTTGTCAGATTCCTACGAATGGCATATTGCTTCATACGAGGGTAAGAGTTTGAGCATACCATTGCCGATAATTGTAAGAAGTTCAAATACTGGCGAATGGACATTCTGTACCGAAGCTTCTCTTCCAGATAACTTCTACTTTGATGCTAAGCATCATGGTAAGATATATGAGAAGATGGCTGATGGTACAACAGTTCGTCCATTAGACTTAAGCATCACAAAGACTGTGGCTCAGATATGGATCGTTGTGTTCGTTCTGATAGCTGTATTCTTATCGTGTGCTCGCTGGTATAAGGGCAAGGATGAGAGAAGCGAGGCTCCTGGTGGATTTGTCGGTATGATGGAGATGTTTGTGATGACAATCTATGATGATGTTATAAAGGCATCTATCGGTGAGAAGCATTTCAAACCGTTTGCACCATATTTGCTTACGGTATTCTTCTTCATCTTTACCACCAACCTCCTTGGACTTCTTCCTATATTTCCTGGTGGTGCCAACGTAACGGGCAATATCAACATTACGTTGTTCCTTGCGCTATGTACAATGGTTGCTATCAACCTCTTCGGAAATAAGGAGTATTGGAAGGAAATCTTTTGGCCTGAGGTTCCTATATTCCTCAAGGCTTATCCTGTGCCTCTGATGCCTGTCATTGAGTTCTTCGGAGTATTCACAAAGCCATTTGCACTTATGGTTCGTCTCTTTGCCAATATGATGGCAGGTCACGCAATTATATTGAGTTTCACTTGTGTCATCTTCCTTGGATGGTCTATGGGTGTAGGCTTTGGAATCGGACTTAACTTCGTCAGCATCATTATGATGTTGTTCATGAACTGTCTTGAAGTTCTTGTGGCATTCGTTCAGGCTTATGTATTCACACTTCTGAGTGCCGTATTTATCGGTCTTGCACAGAAGGACGAACACTAAACTCTCATATCATGATTTGAACATATAGAATTCAATATCAAGATATTAACAATAGAATTAAAACTTAGATTTTTAAACGAATTTATTAACAAATTTAAAATTATAAAATTATGATTATTTCATCACTTTTGGCTGCAGAAGGTCTAGCACAGCTAGGTTGCGGTCTCGGAGCAGGTATTGCTGTTATTGGTGCAGGTTTGGGTATTGGTAAGATTGGTGGTAGCGCTATGGATGCCATCGCTCGTCAGCCTGAGGCTACTGGCAAGATTCAGACAAACATGATTCTTACCTCAGCTTTCGTTGAGGGTTGTGCTCTTTTCGCTATCGTAGCTTGCGCATTCCTTATTTAAAAAGGATTTGAATAGAAAGTAAAATATTGCAAATGGATTTTGATAAATTGCCATCAATATTGACTCCTGATTTGGGACTCCTCTTCTGGATGCTGTTGGCTTTCCTTGTGGTGTTCTTCGTGCTCGCTAAGTTTGGCTTTCCTGCTATCGTAGGAATGGTAGACAAGCGAAAGAAGTATATCGACGAGAGCCTTGACAAGGCACAGAAGGCTGCAGCAAAGCTTGAGAATATCAAGCAGGAGAGTGAGGCCATTCTTCAGGAAGCACGAGAGAAGCAGGCTACCATCTTGAAGGAAGCTGCTGATACTCGTGAGGCTATCGTGGCAAAAGCTCAGGAAAAAGCTCGCGAAGAAAGCTCACGCATCATTAACGATGCTAAGGCTGAGATTGAAAGCCAAAAACAGGCTGCAATAAGCGAGATCCGCCAGCAAGTTGCTACGTTGAGTGTTGAGATTTCTGAGAAGGTCTTGCGTCAGAAGCTCGGCACAGATAAGGCACAGATGGATTATATTAACCAGATGCTTGATGAAGTTGCAGCAAATAATAAACAATAAACGCTATGGATTTAGGATTAATATCGGTCAGATATGCCCGAGCCTTGCTTAAGGCTGGTATTGAGGCGAAAGAGGCTGAGAAAGTATATGCAGATATGCAGACACTGGCTCAGAACTACTCTCAAATGCCTGCGCTGAGGATTACGATAGATAATCCCATGCTCTCAAATGCGCAAAAGGAATCTTTGCTATTGTTGGCTACAGGTGGCGAACCTTGTGAGTTGACAAAACGCTTTGTTGCCCTTGTGCTCAAAGAAGACCGTGAGAGTATCATGCAATTCATTGCCAACTCGTTTATTACTCTGTACAGAAAGCATAACAATCTAATAAGTGCTAAACTCACTACTGCCTCAGAAATTGACTCTAAAACAGAGGATAAGTTGAGACAGTTGGTTGAAGGAAGGACAAATGGAAAGGTTGATTTCCAAACGGATGTAGATCCTGAGATTATTGGAGGATTCGTCCTCGAATACGACACTTATCGCATGGATGCTAGTGTGAAGAAACAACTTAATGCCATCTTGTCGAATCTTAACAAATAAAACAAAGTATTATGTCAGACAAAATAAAACCAAGTGAGGTATCACAGGTTCTCCTCGAACAGCTGAAGGGTATCAACAATAGCCAGCAGTTTGACGAGGTAGGCACAGTACTTGAGGTAAGCGATGGCGTGGCTCGTATCTACGGTCTGCGTAATGCAGAAGCTAACGAACTCTTGGAGTTTGAAAATGGCACAATGGCTATCGTGATGAACCTTGAGGAAGACAATGTCGGATGTGTGCTCCTTGGTTCTACAGAAGGTATCAAAGAGGGTATGGTGGTGAAGCGTACTAAGCGTATCGCATCTATCCGCGTCAACGACAATATGTTGGGACGTGTTATCAACCCTCTTGGTCAGGCTATCGATGGTAAGGGAGAAATCGACCTTACAGAATCATTCGAAATGCCTCTTGATCGTAAGGCTCCTGGTGTTATCTACCGTCAGCCTGTTAAGGAGCCACTTCAGACAGGTATCAAGTCGGTAGACTCTATGATTCCTATCGGACGTGGTCAGCGTGAGCTTATCATCGGCGACCGTCAGACTGGTAAGACTGCTATCGCTGTAGATACTATCATCAATCAGAAGAGCTTTTATGAAGCTGGTAAGCCTGTATATTGTATATATGTGGCTATTGGACAAAAGGCTTCTACTGTTGCTGCGTTGGTAGAAAACTTGAAGCAGCATGGTGCTATGCCATACACTATCATCGTTAGTGCTACAGCTGCTGATCCTGCTGCTATGCAGTATTATGCTCCATTCGCAGGTGCTGCTATTGGTGAGTATTTCCGCGACCGTGGCTATTCTGCCCTCGTTGTGTATGATGATTTGTCAAAGCAGGCTGTTGCCTATCGTGAGGTTTCTTTGATTCTTCGTCGTCCTTCAGGACGTGAGGCTTATCCTGGTGATGTTTTCTATCTCCACTCTCGTTTGTTGGAGCGTGCAGCGCGTATCAACGACCAGCAAGAGGTGGCTGAGCAGATGAACGACCTGCCAGAATGCATGAAGAATCATGTAAAGGGTGGTGGTTCTTTGACCGCTCTTCCTATCATTGAGACTCAGGCAGGTGACGTTTCGGCTTACATCCCTACAAACGTTATCTCTATTACCGACGGACAGATTTATCTGGAATCATCGCTTTTCAATGCCGGTTTCCGTCCTGCCATCAATGTCGGCATATCGGTATCCCGTGTCGGAGGTTCGGCACAGGTCAAATCCATGAAGAAAGTGGCCGGAACCTTGAAAATAGATCAGGCGCAGTTCAGCGAACTTGAATCTTTCACCAAGTTCTCTTCCGATATGGACAAGGTCACTGCGATGACTCTTGACAAGGGACGTAAGAACGAACGTCTGTTGATTCAGGCTCAATACAGCCCTATGCCTGTAGGGGAGCAGATAGCTGTGCTCTATTGCGGCACACAGGGGCTTATGGCAGATATTGACGTGGAGCAGGTCGCTGATTTCCAGAAGTTGTTCCTTGACCGTATGCGTTCGACACATTCTGACATACTGGACGATTTGAGTTCCGGCAAGGTAGGGGATGAGCAGACATCCGTCATCAGACAGGAAGCGGCTTCAGTGTGCGGGCTCCTTTCTCACAATAGTTAGAATATGGCTTCTCTAAGGGAAATAAAGGACAGAATATCGTCTGTAAAGAGCACGCTGAAGGTTACCTCGGCGATGAAGCTTGTCGCTTCTTCCAAGCTCCGTAAGGCGCAGAAAGAGATAGAAAGCCTGCGACCTTACGAGCAGACTCTTGATGAAATACTTGATGAGGTGGCTCTCAAGGCGCCTTCCGCTTGTCAGTCTGTCTCGAAAAATGACTCGGCCCCCGTGGCGATAGTTGCCGTGGCGTCGAACAATTCCCTTTGCGGTGCTTTTAATGTAAGTGCCGTCAAGAAACTTGAAGAATACATTTCATCTCTGAATGGGCGCAGTTACAAGCTTTTCTGTATAGGCCGTAAAATGTCAGAGGCGGCAAAATCCATGGGGATAACTCCCGAGTTAGTCAGCACTGAACATTTGCGCTCC
>OQVQ01000175.1_pt1 | contig 30411 bp, 25 predicted proteins | sample 1691491 | NCBI WGS metagenome assembly OQVQ01 (sample SAMN03418252, study PRJEB22391) | human gut metagenome | biome: human-gut; feature: organic feature; material: feces | host: Homo sapiens | place: Tanzania | collected 2013-01
GTTTTACGTAGGGTCCGTAGCGTGTGCCGTTGCTGCTAAAATGCGTTAACATTCCCGGGCGCACCGTCCATTGATCATCAAGTTTAATCGCGTAATTAACTTCAACCTGAACATCATTGAGTGCGGCATTTTCCTTTTTATTATCATGAATGGTATTCCAGGTATTACTTTCCATGCTTGCCCACCATCCATTTTGCCATCCCTCACTGACTTTGAGTCGAGTCTCATAGGCGTGGCTTCCACTACGATATCCACCACGTACGTCCAGTGTCGCAGCCTGAGAAATTAATGGTGACGAAAAGCACAGTAATAATACGCCAGAAAGTATTTTAGCCTTTTTCATAAATTTCACTGAGCTTATACATAGCCGGAATGCAACCTAATTGGGCTGATTTTATAAAATTATCGATAGCTCCCTCGGCGTCTTTTTTGGTACCCAGACCGCGCCCTTGGCAAATAGCATAATTGTATAAGCCTATAGGATTATTTAAATCGGCAGCAACTTTATAATTTTCGCAAGCTGTTCTGTAATCTTGACCGCGAGAAATACCATAATAGTAGCAATTGCCAGAATTGCATAATCCGTTTAAGCTGCCATCTTCTCCAGCTTGATAAAAAAGATTCGCTGCAGTTTCGCTGTTTTTCGGTACAAACTTTCCCTCAGTATAAAGACGGCCCAGCATATTGGCGCCTTCTCCGTATTCTAGGTCGGCTGCCTTTATATAGTATTTCAAAGCTTTAGCTTGATTTTGTTTTACTTTCAGACCTTGTTCGTAATAAAGTCCCAGAACTGTCAAAGCCGTTCCGTCTTTAAAGTTGGCCGCTTTTTCGTAGTACTTTAACGCTTGCTTAAAATTAGGTTTAACACCCAAGCCTAGATCGTAAAGTCTGCCTATGCGCGTCCAACCTAAAGGAAAGCCTAATTTGCCGGCTTTGTCATAATCTTTAATAGCTTGAGAGCGATTTTGTTTTACTCCCAAACCGATTTCCGAGCAATAGCCTAATCTGTAATAGGCGCGGTTGTTATTTTATGCGGTTACTTTTTTTTCTTAAAACGATCAACTTTCTTATAGCCCCTTCCATAGCTTTTTCCTTTGACACCAATTAAGCCACCTTCGAAGAAGTTGATAACATTGTCCTTATGAAGCTTTGAAAGCATGGTATTGAAGGTATCTTCTTTTGTAGAAGGTCTTAATTCCTGAACTTCTGAGAGGAGTTGTTCCCTTTCAAGCGGGAGAGAGCATCTGGTGAGTATAATTTCCACTGCTTTTGCAACACTCAACTTTTGGGTAGAAAGCTCCTTTTCTGTAAGAGTTACCTCTTTTGGAGTAGCAGCAATAAGTTCAACCTGCTTTGCCTGTTTTGAAAAAGACTCCATATCAACATTGAGCGTGAGTCCCAGGATATCACATGATACTTTTGAGAACATTGATAAACAGTTCGCTATCTTTACCTTTTAAAGAGGTTCCCTGTTTCCAATAGCGTCCCTTGAATGCAAGGCCGGTAAGTTCTTCTATGTCCAGTGGGGTGACTTCCTCTTTATTGAAGAGACGATTATTGGCTACATTGAGGAATGATGCGTATGAAAATGTCGAGAATTGGCTTGGAACAAGATAGGTATATGTTTTAGCAGTTTCTTCAGTTGAAGACGGATTTTTAAGATTAATCATACTCATTCCCTTCACTAATGCGATGAGAAATACCATACTTGGGTAGGATAGGGAAGTTTGCTCATCCATGCAGATTCCTTGATAGTCCAAATTCAATTCCGAGATAAAACTCATTGTGAAAAGTCCATAACCTGTCCATTGGGTTGAATGGAGAAGAGACATGAGAGTCACATCCTCTGGCAAGCCCAGTCCTCTGTTAACGCTATCCACATAACGGCGCATGGTTTCCACCTTATCCCAATTGGTAGATGCGTCCTCTGCGGATGATGATTTTCTTATTCCAGCTATAATGCCTAATCTAATGACATCCGGTGAGACAGACTCATTCAAGTAGGATACAAGCTTGGCAAATAAATTAGGACTCCAGTTGTATTCTTCAACTGGGTAATAATTCATATCATCCTGATAGTTGTCATTATCGTAATATTCTTGATACATATTTATTTCGAAGATTCAAGTTAATTAAAATATTTGCGCAAAAATACTAAAAATAAATGAAAGCGCCAAATTTTAAGATAACTATTTGTGGCTTATATCTTTATCTTTCCGTTCATTGTGTTTTGTTTGTACTTTTTTGCACCCGTTATGTTGCTGTTTGGTGAAATTTGAGAGTATGTCATAGCTATGACATACTCTCCGTATTATCTGGAACACTTGCTTTTGGATGTATGTGGCAGCATGGTATCTTCTTTATGATCATGAGCTTGCTCATTCTCACCTTGCTTGGTATCGGCAGCCATGTTTTCCTGGCTTTCAATAATGCCATTGCCATCTACATCCATGTCGATGGGGGTTGAGGTTCTTAAATCAATACCCTTATCTGGGGATTCTGCTTGATTGGCTTTTTCTACATACTGGAAGATGATATTCACAGCATGTTCTGCAGATGTCAAGGCATGTTTTGTGAATCCTGGATCTTGTTTGAGAAGGTCTTTCCAGTATTTGTTATAGTCCAGGCCTTTCACGTCAAACTTACATCTTTGGCCAATCATGGCTCCGCCCATATGTGCTAGAAGTTCTTCCTTTACCAAATGTTCATATCTGGTAAGTTTAGCAGCTTCCTTGCGAGTACTACGCACTAGGCCTATTGAAAGGTCTCTCATATAGTCATCCTCTGATTCAAATAACTGATGAGGTGCAAGGTGAATGGCATCTTCCTTAGCACTATAGCTGACCAGACCTTTTCTGCCATCAAAAATTACTTGTGCAGGATATTTGCCTTTTTCGGTAAGCATGCCTATCACAGAAGTTTGTTTCGATGCAGAAACCTTACATGATTTTCTAAGTTGCTCCCATTTCTGAGGATGTTCCATAGAAAAATTGGTTTGCTCAATATTATATACTGTTTGCAAAGTCTTCCCATCTGACAGACAGAAACCTTCTTTGCTGATATCAACCTTGAGATTTTCTCTCTTAATATCATCAAGCGTCATGTAGATAGGAACCTCGTATCCCTCCTTTTCCGTCAGGATGGAAAGAAGCAAGGATGTTTTGCTGTCAAACTTGTCTCCATTAATACCCTGAGGAAGAGCAGCATTGCTTTTAATCCATGGAAGTTCCGGATAGGTAACCTGCAAACTCAATCGGTCAGCAATAAGCTTTCCATACTGTGAGTACGCCTGCGTATGAAGGTGTTCCTCAGTATGCCACCTACCTTTAATGGGCTCGAAAAAGCCACCCTCTGAAGACATATAAACCTTTTCTTCATTCTCTGGAGCATTTTTCTTCTGTTGAAGCTTCTCCTGTGAGAAATAATCACCAATCAGGGAAGATAGCCTTTTCTCGTAATGATCCACACTTTTCTGAATTTGAACTTCCATCTGATTTCTTGCCTTTAGATCCATGGAAGAGACGTTTCTTTCATAATCATCTTCCAAAATCTCTTGCTTTTGAAATAGAGTCTTGATCTCGGTGTCGTCTGGAAGAAGCATCATATCTCCAGAAAAAGGATTATTGGCATCTTTCATCGATTGAACATAGTCTTTCATGAGCGCAACTTCTTGCTGGTCATTTACATGATCTTCTTGAGAGGCTTCTTTGAACTCTTTTTGAGATGGTTCTGGAGAACTGAACACATGGCTAAGATGCTGATTGAAAGCCTGCTTACTACCTAAAATCATGGTCAATTCCTTGGTGAGCTGAGCAAGTTGCTCAGTTTCCTCAGGTGATTTGGATTGCAGCAGGGCAATTTTAGTCACACCTTCTTTGATTAACCCCTCCTTGATGAGCTTGAGATCATCCGTATTGAGAGGTATTTCAACATTCTTTGGCTTCTTGAAAGCAGACAATTTGCCACTGTTGGATAAAAGTACCCCATCAGCATGGTCATCGGTGGTTTGAATGCCACCAGGAGAATTTGGGGTGAACAAGATGCTATCACCTATCTTATTTCCCAAACAGGACATGAGCTTCTCCAAGTGGGCATTCAAATTATCACTTTCCAGTTGCGTTTTGACAGCTCTCAAAAGTTCCATGTGCTGGTGGGCATTCAATGGGGTAATATCAAGTTGCTGCACTTTTTCCCATCTATCATTGACATAGAAGTTCACCTTCATATCATCTTTTGCATTCAAACTCCATGACAATGGAGTGATGTTCTTTTGCAGGAATTGAGAGAATATTTGCTTACGCGAGACTGCGGGAAAGTCTCCTCCGAAATTCAAAGGGTAAGTTTTGCCTATATCTTTTTGCAAAGCCATAAAATCCTTACGAGCGGCCTCCACCTGTTCTCTTCCCTTTACCCAACTTTTTGTCTCTTCTGGTGTCAATTGCACCAGTTCCTTGGATTGAATGAGTTGCTGAAACCTCGCTAGAGGAATTTCATGAAGCTCTGGTTGTGTTGAAGGAGAAAGGAAAGTGGAATATGCTATATGTGATTCTCCTGCATAATTACCGCCAATATAGGCATCCACTGTACAGATTCGTTCCTTGTTACCATGTCCCTGCTTGAAAAACATTCCTACCAAATCCTTACCCAGTTTATCTTCTATCATGGATTCATAGGCAGAAGGAAGAACGTAACCATCTGCCTTTAACTGGCGAAAGCGCTCTATCTGTTTATTCTTGGAATCCATTTCCTCGATGTTATCTACCCAGGTTGAAAATCTTCCTGCTTGCCATTTCACTTGGGGGAAATGGGACGTTTCTGACTTATCCCGGGCCCACTTTCCAAGCTGTAAAGCCCATTTCTCCAGCAATGAGAGCTCGCTTTGAGTTGTATCCAAGAACTCCAATTCCTCTGGCGAGAAAAAACGGTCCTTAGGAAACGGCTTCTTGCCTGTTTGCTGACTTTTAGAGAAAAGGGTTTGCCATCCCTTCATGAAACGGTCTCCTTTGCTCTGACTTGTTTGATAATTCATTAATTCTTTTTTCTATTATGAATGATTAGATAGGAAAACATTGCTAGATACAAGGTTATTGCCCAGCATATATGGCAATGTTTTCCTATCTGTTCTTTTATTCCCTTCTCAGTACATGACATTTGGACTACGTATTGGCTTTCAAATCCCAATGTGATACCGAGGTGGTACGACATCCGATCTGAAGCTTATTCTTATAGACATCCAGTTGCATGTCACCATGTACTTCCACATACTCACCGGCATTAACATTGATGTCCAAGGGCTTGCCTACAATGAACTTTACCCATGTAAAGGCTCTGTTCTCACCATCCTTATCAGAAGAAAAGGCCGAGAATACCTTGAACGAAGTGCCCTTTTTACTGGTCATGGTTTCAATACCCTTGTTTCCGATCTTGCCTTTAAACTCCATAGCTCCTTCTAGACGGTCTGGGAGAGAGGAGTCGTTCTGCTCAATGGCTCCTTCCGAACGGAGATTGAAATAAAGATTCTCTTCCACCTTCTTGATAAAGAGATTTCCATGAACAGTGACACGGCGTCCTGCCTGATAGTTGGCAGCTGTAGTCTGGTCACCTTCAGCCGCTACTCCAATATGAAGTTCCTTGACACTCTTGTCCTTTCCCTCAATAGGAACGATGATAGTAAAAGCAAGGAATTTTCCACCTTCCTTATTCTGCTTTTCAACTGCGCTGCTGACAATGATGCCGCACGCGGTAACATTACATTTGATCATATTTTCTTGTTTTAATGATGATACAATTCTTAAATTTATGCTTGTTTGAGACCGACAGTCTGCTTATTTTCTGGGCATTCGGTCTCAAAAATAGTACTTGCGAGGACGTGCAGCTTTGATGCATCCACCTTCTCCCTCTCTCTCTTTACCAGTTGGCATTCCGTCTTTTCCTCGTCATTCTCAGTCAATCTGACCTCCCTATTAACTACAGCCTGCATCTCATTGGCCTTTATCTTAGCTGCCATGACAAGAGCTGCAGAAAAGAGAGTGGAGATCAGTTCAGAAAAGGCATCTTTGTTATTATCCATACCAGTTTCACTATTTTGACTCATCAAATATCCGAGCCATTTGGTTGGATCATTGGACTGAGTAATGTTGGCAAGAAGATTTTGTGCCTTATCTTCCTGGGATATAGGATGAGCGACTGGTGAATATTTGCTTCTTTCCTCTGCCAGAAGGTCTTGCCCATTTCTCAAAAGAGGTGTATCGTTACTGGTTCTACCTTCTATTGCTGCGAGATAATGAATCGGATTGAACGCCTCTATTTTGCCGGAAGCATCCTTGATTTTTGTCTCAAAATGCAAATGTGGACCTGTGGATCGACCTGTATTGCCCGATATTCCAATCTGTTGACCAGCCAGAACGACCTGACCTTCCTTGACATTTATTTGGCTCAGGTGCATATAGATACACTGGAGCTGAGTTCCATCGTCCTTGTCATATGCGATCTTAATCATATTACCGGTAGCCTTTCCATAGCAGGCAGAAATGACCTTGCCCTGATTTTCTGTCGCATACACTGGCAGATTCTTGCCTCCTGTTGCGATGTCTATGCCTCCATGCAGATGATTTCCTCTATCTTCATGGAACATACCTGTTACTTTGAGATTTCTGAAATCAATGGGGAGGGATAGGGTGGTGGGCATTCTAGGAAGAGACTGTTCACCCTTCCTTGCATACCCGATATTGACACCTTGTTTCTGGGCTTGCAGAACTGCCATCTGATCATATCGGTCAAGATGGTAACGTTGAATTTCATCAAGCAGGTCTTCCTTAGTCTCTCCTCTCTTCAGTGGCAGCAGTTTTTCGTCCATGCCGTCGATGAGTTGATAGAAGTACTCCTCGCTGAAGTCGGGCTTCATCTTCTCGCAACCATAGTGGTGATAGATGCCGCTTGAGAACCATACTCTTTTGAGATAGACAACGATTTTCTGGAACTCGTCACTCTCAGCCTCCTCGCGAACCTTATAATATAGGTATAAGGCCTCGAGGGTTTTGCGTATGCGCAGGTTGTACTTACCCTGCTGGTCGAAGGTGATGTCGCGTCCCATCAGAGTGGCTTTGGCCAGACAGAAGATGTACAGTTTCTGAGAGAGCGAAAGGCTCTCGAAACCATTCAGGCGATAGCGCAGCATTTGCAGGTCGGCAAAGCGCTCGTCACTATACTTAAACTGATTGTCGTGCATGATTTGATGTTGATGTTCTTATTTTTTCTTCTTCTCTTTCTTCAGTTCTGGGTGTAGATGAAGGTATTCCATGCGGAAGTCGCGTGGAGTGGTGCCATTCTGTTTATAGAAAGCTGAATAGAAACTCTGACGGTTGGCAAATCCCACCATGGAAGCAACATCCTCCATGTTGAGTTTCAGGTAGCGGCGGTCGATGAGTATCGACATGGCCTCGTCGATTCGGTACTTGTTGATGAGTGTGGCATAGTTCATGTGGAATTTCACATTGCATACAGCCGACACATATCGGCTGTTGGTGTTCAGGTCCTGTGCCAGTTTCTTGGCCGAATAGTCCTTATCCATAAACTTCCTCTGGATGAGCAGAACGTTCAGTATCTTGGTGTGCAATTCATCCAGTATATCGGGATTGATGCTTTCCTGATAGCTTGCCCCCGACTCTTTGTATTCTCTGATATTATATTTTGCCATATTTGTTTTGTATGTTTATTCATCATTAGTCTGTACGATAAAAACCAAGGATTTCACCCGTAGTGACCCATTGTTTTGTAACGTACGTACGAAAGTTTTACATTTAGGCTTGCAAAAATAATGAATTTATCCCATTTTATCAAATATCTTGCTTATTTTTTATAAAAAAATCATTACCTTTGCCAGAAATTATCATAAAAATGCAAATAAGCGACCTATTGAGAAACTACTACGGATATGATTTCTTCCGACCCAACCAGGAAGCAATCATCCGTGAGGTGATGCAGGGCAACGACTGTCTTGTGCTGATGCCGACAGGTGGAGGCAAGAGTATCTGCTATCAGATTCCTGCCCTTGCCTTGCCAGGAACGGCTGTCGTTGTCTCGCCGCTTATCAGTTTGATGCACGACCAGGTGGAAACGCTCAAGGCCAACGGTATCGCTGCCGCCGAGCTGAACAGCAACAACGACTCCACCGACGAGATGATCATACGCCGCAGATGTATGTCGGGTGACCTGAAACTGATTTATGTATCGCCCGAAAAACTGATCAGCGAGATACCTTTCCTGTTCAGCAACATCAAGATCTCGCTATTTGCCATCGATGAGGCCCACTGCATCAGCCAGTGGGGACACGATTTCAGACCCGAGTACTCGCAGTTGGGAACCATCAGAGAGCATTTCGCCCATGTGCCCATCATTGCCCTTACAGCCACTGCCGACAAGATAACACGACAGGACATCGTGAAGCAACTGCACCTGAATGGCAAGACATTCGTCAGCAGTTTCGACCGTCCCAACCTGAGTCTTTCGGTGAGACGCGGCGGAACCAAACAGGAGAAACTGCATTATATCTATAGATTTATCAACGGCCATCCTGGCGATGCAGGCATCATCTATTGTCTTTCGCGCAAGAATACTGAGATGGTGGCGATGGAGCTAAAGAAGAAAGGTATCAATGCCGCGGCTTATCATGCAGGTCTGAGCACAGAGGAAAGGGCTTCGGTGCAGGAACGATTTAAGATGGACCAGGTGCAGGTGGTATGCGCCACCATAGCCTTCGGCATGGGTATAGACAAGGGAAATGTGAGATGGGTCATCCACTACAACCTCCCCAAGAGCATTGAGAGTTTCTATCAGGAGATAGGCCGAGCCGGACGGGATGGGGCTCCAGCCGACACGGTATTGTTCTACTCGATGGCAGACGTCATCCAACTGCGTTCCTTTGCGGAGGAAAGCGGACAGAAAGAGGTGAACATGGAGAAACTGAAGCGTATGCAGGAATATGCCGAGTCGAGGGTATGCAGACGAAGAATCCTGCTCAACTACTTCGGCGAGGAAGCCACCCACGACTGCGGACATTGCGATGTGTGTGCCCATCCGCCACAGACCTTCGACGGAACAGTGCTGGTGCAGAAAGCCCTCAGTGCTGTGGTGCGTGCCGGCGAGAAGATACATATCGGTACCTGCATAGATATCTTGCGTGGAACACACTCGCCTGCTGTTGTGAAGAACCACTATGATGCCCTGAAGACCTTCGGTGCAGGAAGAGACCATCTCGCACGCGACTGGCAGGACTATCTGTTGCAAATGTTGCAGATGGGATTCTTCGAGGTGGCTTACAACGAGCATGGAGCGATGAAGGTTACTCCTCAGGGATGGCGTGTGCTGAAGGGTGAGATGCCCGTGCAGTTGGTACTACTGCAGAAAAAGACTGACGAGATACCCGTGGTCCATGCACGAAAGGTGTCGTCGAAGAAGCCGAAGGCTGCAGAAGGGTCGCTCTTTGAAAGATTGCGGCAACTTCGCAAACGGCTTGCCGACGAACAGGGCTATCCTCCTTACATCGTGCTCTCCGACCAGTCGCTGCACGAACTTGCTTCCGTCAAGCCGCGCACCATGGAGCAATTTGGAATGATCCATGGTATCGGCGAGTACAAACGTAAGAAATATGGCGAGATCTTCCTGAAGGAAATCAGAAAGGTAGACAGACAGGAAGGAGAAATGTTCTGAACCCAAAGACTGTTGAAGAATTTTAAAACATAAAGATATACGATTATGAAGTTTATAGGAATCATTCCAGCCCGCTACGCTTCTACGCGTTTCCCGGGCAAACCATTGGCCCTGCTGGGGGGCAAACCAGTCATTCAGCATGTTTACGAGAAGGTGGCTGCCGTGCTCGAGGCTGCTTATGTCGCCACTGACGACGAGCGCATCTATGATGTTGTGAAATCGTTTGGCGGTCAGGTAGTGATGACACGCACCGACCACAAGAGCGGTACCGACCGTATAGAGGAAGCTATCGAAAAGATAGGAGGCGAATGGGACGTGGTGGTAAACGTTCAGGGCGATGAGCCCTTTGTGGCAAAGAGCCAGCTCGACACCATCTGCCATTGTTTTGACGATCCTACCACACAGATAGCCACACTCGGAAAACCTTTCGAGAGTATGGAGGCTGTACAGAATCCCAACAGTCCGAAAATCGTAGTCGACAATATGGGCTTCGCCATGTATTTCTCGCGCAGTGTCATCCCTTATGTACGAGGAAAAGAAAAGTCTTCCTGGCTCACTCACTACCCTTTCCTGAAGCATCTTGGCATTTATGCCTATCGCAAGGACGTACTGCGTCAGGTTACCCAACTGCCACAAAGCTCGCTTGAGATAGCCGAAAGTCTGGAACAGTTGCGGTGGTTGCAGAATGGCTTCAAGATAAAGGTGGGAACCACTGATGTTGAGACCGTTGGCATTGATACACCACAGGACCTTGAGCGTGCTGAGGAATTCTTGAAAACACAGCTTCTCTAACTTCTGAACCCAGCGAAAGTTATTAGTAAATGAATACATCTCGTTTCGAACAGAATGTAGAGCAGTTTATTGCCCGGCATCAGTTGCTGGTCAAGGACAAACCATGCCTTATAGCCTTGTCGGGAGGTGCCGACAGCGTATCGCTGTTGTTGGCACTTCTCCATCTGGGCTATAAGACAGAGGCCTGTCATTGCAACTTCCACCTTCGTGGCAGTGAGTCGGTACGCGATGAGCAGTTCTGCGTCTCACTCTGCGAACGTCTTGGCGTGCCCCTACATCGCATACACTTCGATACAGAACAGTATGCCTCGCTCCATAAGGTAAGCATCGAGATGGCGGCTCGCGAACTGCGTTATCGCTATTTCGAGCAGCTCATCCAGGACTTGGAGGCGCAGGGTGTCTGTGTGGCTCATCATCGCGACGACAGCGTGGAGACGCTCCTCATCAACCTGATAAGGGGCACGGGCATCAACGGACTGACAGGCATCGCTCCTCGAAACGGACATGTACTGCGTCCGCTGCTCGATGTGAGCCGTGAGGATATTCTGGAGTATCTGTCTCTACAGAAACAGGACTATGTGACAGACAGTACCAACCTGGTCCCCGATGTGGTGCGCAACAAGATCAGACTGCAGGTTCTGCCCCTGCTTCGCACCATCAATCCTTCGGTTTCCGACAGCATTGCCACTACGGCAACCCATCTGGCTGAAGCCAACAAGATGCTCATTGCAGCCTTGTCGGACAGCCGTCTTACCCAGACCGACAGCAAGGGTATCACAACCATTAGCAAGGAGGAATTGCTGTCGAAGGCAAGTCCTGAGTTTGTGCTCCACGCCCTGCTCTCTCCCTATCACTTCCAGGGAACCTCTATCCTGGAAATCCTTAACAGTATAGATGCTGTAGGCAAAAGATGGCAATCATCTACACATCAGGTGGTTATCGATCGTAATGATATTCTCATCAAAGCCTTGGAGAAGGGCAAGCAGTCTTGTGCTCACAAGATCCCGGAAACGGGTAAATACAGTTGTGCAGAAGGACAATATATCAAGGTGGAAAGCCATGCCAGAACTCCAGACTTCCGTCCGAGCAGGAAACCGATGGTGGCAACCCTTGATGCCGGCAAAGTAGAGTTTCCTCTCACCTTAAGAAGGACCATCCCTGGCGACCGTTTCCGCCCTTTCGGTATGAAAGGAAGCAAACTGGTAAGCGACTTCTTAACAGACATCAAGTGCAATGCCTTCGAGAAGGAAGAACAGTTGGTGGTAGAGGATGCCAGTCAGCGCATCGTATGGTTGATAGGCAGAAGAACCGCTGATGACTTCCGCATTGATGACTCCACAAACCAGATACTACAAATAGAATATATATCAACATGAATTTCATCAGTAATCACTTCGTCAGCATTAGCCTTTTGCTGTGCATTGTGGTGCTCTTGTTTCACATACGTGATCTTCGCCATAAGCTCAGACGTTTGTCTGCGATTGTGAGGCGACTCCACCTACAGGAACGTACGCTCCTGTCGGAACTGGAAAACAAACCGCAGGCCAAACTCAGCAAGGAGGAAAGTCTCTTTGTACGTATCTGTCAGTTGATGGATGAAGATAAGCCTTATGTCAGTCCCGACTTTAAGCCCGAAGACCTTGCTGCGAGCTTAGGTACCAACCGCACTTATCTGGCCAATGCCATCAAACGTTATGGAGGCGGACTCACCATTAGCCAGTTTATCACGCGTTATCGACTGCGCTATGCCTCACAACTGCTCGAAAGAACCGACCTCGACCTGAGTGTCAATGACGTATCACAGATGGCGGGCTTCTCGTCGCGCTCTACTTTCAACAGACAGTTTGCCCTGTTCTTCAATGACACACCGTCAGACTATAAGGACATGCTGTCGCGCCAACGGGCAGGCGAGACACCCTCCAAATGAGAGAAAACTTTAGAAAAATAAGAGAGAGAAGAGAATCCCGAGAGATAAGCCACGTTTTCGAGTTTGTCCTTGGGATTCTTCCGCATCAGCTCCTTGGCCTTCGACACACGCAAGCCCGAAACCCACTCGCTGAAGTTCACGCCATGAGTCTCCTTGAGAAAGCGTGAGAGATAGGTGTGGTTGGTTCCCACATAGGTGGAAAGAGAATCGAGGGTAAGGTTGGGCTCGGTATATTTCTCCCGGACAACCCAGATTTTCAGTTTGCTCTCCAACAGGTGATACACCACTTTGCTGTGGGTTATTTCCGGCTGACAAACTGACTTCTCCTGTTCTTCCCATTCCATATAGGCTTTTTCTATGTCGCCATAGGGCTGACAGTGATTCAGGAAACTGATGACAACGAAGAAATTGAAGACCAAAGCATAGCATTGGAAAAAGAAGTTGAACCATATTCCCTGGAAAATAGAAATAAATGCCAGCAGGCCATATACCACCATGAGTAAGATGAGTCGGTTGGTCCATGCCACAAATCTGCGCTTATCGTCAGCGAAATAGTTGGCCATCACCTTGTCGTTGTGCAGGTAAAGTTTGCGGAACTTATAAAGGAAACTTACGATGTATTCGATAAGCAGGAACGAGATGAATGCTGCAATTCCCCATCTTATCTTCTCGAACAGTGGCAACATTGACAAGGCGCTTATCGCTATGACTCCCACCCATCTGAAGGCATCCGTCAACAGCCGGCGACGGGTAAGATAGTGATGGTCCAGAAGATTGCAGAGCGCATAGTTGAATATAATGTAGAGCAGATAAATGGCGATGATCTCGTTGTAAATATCCAACACATCGGGCTTGGTAAACCTATCATCGAAAGTGATGCCCCAAAACATAATGTTGAGGCTCATGACAAGATAGCCTGCCGCCAAAAGACTCTTTGAACGTCGGTAAGGTTGGTAAATATTGTTGGCTGGTGCCTTAAAGAAGAGAAGAAACAGTCCGAAAATCAGACTTGCCACTCCTATGCACAGCAAAAAGTCTTGGTAAAACAAGTTGGGTGACATCATATTGGTAGGTTTGGTTTATAACTTATCTTGCAGAGATCCTTTGATAATCTTTTGCTAATCTTTTGCAAAGTTACGCAAATTATCCGAAAAGCTTTGTCATAATTCAAAAAAGATGTTTCAAAAATGCAAAATTCTGATTATCAGTTACAACAAACCGTTATTTTGGGCTTTTAACTATCATTTTTTGACGTGATGGCATGGATAAAAAGGTGTTTTTTTAAGATTTTACAAATCACAAAGAATTGTTTCTTTCATATTACAAGCCTTTTTTGTTAATGTTGATTATCTTTGCATTACATTAAAAGTGCTCTAATAAGGACTTGACTCATACGATGGATGTCATAAAGTTTACAAGGTTTTTTAGTTAAGTAAGTATTATGTGATTCTTTAGGTGACAGATAATAGTATAAGTATGTTTTCAAGGTATGCAGAACTCAATCGAGATGATTGGGTTCTGTTTTTTTTATACTACATCTTCTTTTTATGGTCAGTGCACGTCATCTGTTAATATTCTCATCGGGTATTAAAGTCATAGATAAACTTTTTGAGGAAAAACTTGCAAAGATGTTATTTTTTTTATAATTTTGTATTTACCTTTATGATATGAGAAGCTACACCTAATTTATATAAGAAGTGTACAATTAAATATGAGGAGAGAAAGTAATGTTTCATTTAAGTAAGAAAAACAAGGCTGTCATCGCAATCCTGTCGCTTCTGTTGGTTGTCATGAGCTGCGGCTGGTATGTATGGTCTTGCTACCACATGACTCAGGAAAGATGGATGCGTGCCAAGGCTACTGTTGATGTTTGCTGTCATTATGAGCTTAGAGCAGGCAATAAGATACTGCTCGACTTAGGTAATGACACCACAAAACTGGATGCCTTCTTCGTCAATCAATACGACTTGCTACCTTCCTGCAAGGGACTTTTACTTGCCGAGGACAATGCGGCTATAAGATATAAACGTTATCAGGGAATGACACCTCAACAGGTATATCATGCACAAATAGACTCGTTGCAAACCATCTACAAGAATGCCAAATGGACACTTCATGAAATAGATTATTACACACATTCGCACAATGTACGCGACGAAGGCTATGGCATGATTGCAGATTACGCAGAACAGCAGAAAGTTCGGTTCGAAAAGGCTAAAAAACTACTGGATTCTCTGCATCATACTGTCGACACTACCTCGCTTCGAATCGTAAGACAGTTGTCTTACAAAGTTTTATACATCAGTCAGTTGTCAACTCGTCAGTTGTCAAGTCAGTCATGCCAATTGGAGAAGCACGATATGCAGAAAGGCATGAACTACTTTCGCCTGTCATCGCAAGCCCTGCCCGACTCTGCCTGTGCCATTAATCAGCGAAGTGCCTTCTATGGAATAAAGATGGACGTCGTGCCTTTCTGCCAGTCCTTTGTGAAGGTAATGCAGGCAGACTCTGCAGGTATCTATACAGGCGAGCGAGACTCTCTGTTCCATCCTCATGGTCATGGTACGTGGATGGGAAATGACGGGTCGCACTATGAAGGACAATGGAAACATGGACATCGTGATGGATTCGGATTCGGCATTGAGTCTGGCAAACAACTCTGCGTGGGAGAATGGAAAAATGACCGTTATCGTGGCGAGCGTCTTGTCTATACCTATGATAGAATATACGGCATAGATATATCTAAATATCAGCATATTATAGGTAAGAAGAAATACCCCATCCAATGGAGTAAGTTGCGTATTACCCACTTGGGCAACATCAGTCGCAAAACAGTCAGTGGAAGTGTAAGCTATCCCATCAGCTTCATCTATATCAAGTGTACGGAAGGAGCCTCCCTGCTCAATCCCTATTACCGTAAAGACTATCGGGCAGCAAAGGCGCATGGTTTCAGGGTGGGAAGCTATCATTTCTTCTCGCCTCGTAAGCCCGGACTGGCACAGGCCCGCAAGTTTATGAAGCATGCTCTGGTAAGAAGGGGTGATTTTCCACCCGTACTCGACCTGGAACCAACACCACGGCAGATTAAGCAGATGGGCGGACCAAACGCTATGTTTGCACAAGTAAGGGCATGGCTGAGATATGTGGAACGCCAAACAGGCACAAGGCCGATACTTTATATCAGTCAGATGTTTGTGAACCGTTACTTGAAATATGCGCCCGATCTGAAGCGGAATTATCGCGTATGGATAGCCCGTTATGGCGAGTATAAGCCAGATATCAGGCTGGTTTTGTGGCAGTTATGTCCAGACGGAAGAGTAAGTGGTATCCGTGGACATGTAGATATCAATGTTTTTAATGGCTATCGTGACGCTTATCAGAAATTTCTTCAGAATGAGGTTGTTAAATAATTGTGTTAAAGTTAGTTATTAAAAATAACAACGAATGCATTTTTTTACTATATTTGCGCAAATTAGGCGAAAGTATAGAGAATGAGACAACTTAAGATACAGAAAAGCATCACCAACCGCAACAGCGAGGCTCTCGACAAGTACCTCGTTGAGATTGGTCGTGCACCTATGGTTTCCATTGAGGAAGAGATAGAACTTGCTCAGGCCATCAAGAAAGGTGGTCGTGCCGGTGAGCGTGCCAAGAATAAGTTGGTAGAAGCCAACTTGCGCTTTGTGGTATCTGTCGCCAAGCAGTATCAGCATCAAGGACTCACGCTTACCGACCTCATCGACGAGGGCAACATCGGTCTTATTAAGGCTGCAGAGCGTTTTGATGAGACTCGTGGCTTTAAGTTTATCTCTTATGCCGTATGGTGGATTCGACAGAGTATCCTTCAGGCCATTGCTGAGCAGAGCCGTATCGTCAGACTCCCCCTCAACCAGGTAGGTTCACTCAATAAGGTGAACCACGAAATCAACAAGTTTGAGCAGGAGAATCTCCGTCGTCCCAGTGTGGAGGAAATAGCTGACCGCACAGGTGTGGATGAGGAGAAAATATCACAGAGTATGGCTGCAAGTGGACATCACGTGAGTATCGATGCTCCATTTGGAGACGACGATGATAATGCCATGGTCGATGTGATGTCGAGTGGCGATGACAGTCGTACAGACAAGCAGGTAGATCACGAGAGTATGGCAATGGAACTGAAACAGGTTCTCGGTCAGGTACTCAAGGAGCGTGAGCGACAGATAGTATGTGCTTGTTTCGGTATTGGAGAGCCAGAGAAAGGTCTGGAGGAAATCGGCGACAAGATGGGGCTTACCCGTGAGCGTGTGCGCCAGATTCGCGAAAAGAGTATCTCGAAACTCAGAGAGTCTGGATATGTTAAAATCTTGATGAAATACCTTGGCTAACAGGGTGTCGTTTTATAAATATTTGCTCATAGCCTTCCTTTTGGCATCGTCTTTGGGGTGTAAGGCTAAAGTGAAAGTACCGAATGTTGCGTTTCGTGATTCGGTGCTTAACTTGGTGTTTACCTATGCCAAACGTACCGACACCACAGGATTGCATGGTTCACAATCGTATTCTTACACCAAGATGCAGATGCACACTAACAAGCGCAACGCCACCTTGATGCTCGTACCTTCGATGTATGCCATCGCCCATGGCACAGGGCGCCACTTTATCAGCGAATACTATACCAAGATAACGATGCAGAACGACAAGTTCACCGACCAGCGTCTGCTCCATGTCAGCACTGTTCCACATCGCCGTAACATCATGTCATATATTCTTCCTTATGTAACTCCTAATGTCTTTGGCGAGAACCTTTTTCACAACAATATCCTCTCCCCTTTCCATCGAGCCAACCGCAGGTTCTACACCTATCGGGTCACCGCTTTGCCGTTCGACAAGGCCCAGGTATACGCCTACCCCAAAATTAAGAACACGCAGATGGTGGAAACCAAGGCTGTGGTAAACAGCAAGACAGGAAAAATATATCTGGTCGACTTTGAGGGCGAGTACGATATGACCCGCTTCTTTATATCCATCGTCATGGGCAACGATGGCTACCGCTCTCTTCTGCCCGACAGATGCAACCTGAAAGCCAATTTCAGGTTTATGGGCAACAACATCACCGGTATGCTCAGTTCTTACTATAATCTGCCCAAGGTGCTTTCTGACACACTCAACAATGCTGCTGACACCACCCTTATGTCGCAAGTGCGCCCTGTTCTCCTCAACGAGCAGGAGCAACTCATCTATGAGCAATATTTCAAGGAGAAGAGCCGTCGCGACTCGCTCAGCCTGGCCGACAGTACCAAGAAAAAGCGCAACTTTGCCAAGGATGTGCTATGGGACATCGTTGGCGACAACATGGTGAACAGAATACAGCAGGATTTTGGCAAGGAAAGCCAAGGATATGTACGTCTGAGTCCTATCCTCAACCCTCTATACATGGGCTATACCAAGCGCAAGGGACTCATCTACAAGTTTGACATCAGAAGTTCTTATTCCTTCAACGACAACATACAGCTTGGTGTGCGGTTCAGGGCTGGTTATAGTTTTAAGCTGCATCAACTGTACTTCAATATTCCGGCTACCTTCAACTATAATGCCAAGCACGACGGCTATCTCGAGATGGTATACGGACAGGGCAATCGCATCAATACCAACGTGATAGCCCGCAACATACTGGACATCAAGAGGGATGACGACGAGGAGATAACAGTAAATAAGGACAATTACACCGAGTTTACCGACAGCTATTTCCGTCTCACAAACCACTGGATGTTTAGTCCCAAGTGGGGATTTGAAGCAGGAATAGTGGCCCACCATCGCAGGGCGATTCATCCAGAATTCTACGAATCGTATGGCTATCCTTCCAAATATCGCTCCGTGGCCCCTGCTTTTGGATTGATATGGCGACCATGGGGGCCTAAAGGAGTGTCTGTCACGGCCGATTATGAGCGTAGCATCAAGGGGTTCATGGGCTCAAACATACCTTATGAGCGTATTGAGGCTGATGCCAAGGGCATCTTCTACGCCAGCCGTCGAAAGTTGTACTCTGCGCGACTTGGAGCAGGATTCTATACCATGCGAGGTTCTCACTGGTACTTTATCGACTACTCCAATTTCAATGACAACTACATTCCAGGAGGATGGAATGACGACTGGAGCGGCTCGTTCGAACTGTTGCCCTCAGAGTGGTACAACTCTTCTGAATACTACGTACGCAGCAACTTCACCTACGAAAATCCGATGATCTTTGCCGCCTGGGTGCCCTTGGTGGGCAGATTTGTAGAGGCTGAGCGCTTCTATGTCAATGCCTTATTGGTAGAAAAGCTGCATCCCTATACCGAATGGGGCTATGGATTCAGCACCCGCCTCTTTTCTATCGGAGTCTTTGCAGGTTTCAAAAATGCCAAGTTCTATGGCGTAGGCTGCAAGTTCGACTTTGAGCTTTTCCGCAACTGGTAGAAGAATCGAATACTTACAGATAGACATACTTTAAAACAAACATTCTTACATTATAATATATATGAATTCACAACTCACCGTTTACAAGGCAAGTGCCGGCTCTGGCAAAACCTTCACGCTGGCCAGGGAATATATGACCTTAGTCATTGCCAACCCACATTCGTATCGCACCATCCTGGCAGTGACTTTCACCAATAAAGCCACTGAGGAAATGAAAACACGAATCCTCAGCCAGCTATATGGTATTGCCCATAGACTCGAGGAATCGCATGGTTATCTGGAACAGATAAAGAAAGCTTTGCCCCATCTCACGCAGAAGCAGATAGAGAAGAATGCCGGTACTGCACTCAGTCTGCTCATTCACAACTACAACTACTTTCGCGTTGAAACAATAGATACTTTCTTCCAGAGTGTGCTTCGTAACCTGGCACGTGAGCTCGACCTTACCGCCAACCTTCGCATAGGACTCAACGACTACCAGGTGGAGCAACAGGCTGTAGACCAACTGATTGAGGATCTGGGGCAGACCGATAGGCTTCTGCACTGGATCATGGACTACATCAAGTCGAATATGGCTGATGACAAAAGTTGGAACGTGATCGGTGAAATCAAGAGTTTTGGTGAAAATATCTTCCGCGATTATTACAAGAGTGCCGCCAAGTCGCTCAATGAAGTGATGGAAAAGGAAGACTTTTTCAAAAACTTCACTGCCGAGCTCAGGAAAATGAAACAGAATGCCAAGGAACACTTTGCGCAGATAGCAGCCACCTTCTTTGACACACTCGACGAGAATGGACTTACGGTTTCGGATTTCTCGTATGGCAAAACAGGTGTCTGCAGCTATTTCATCAAATTGAGAGACGGACTTTTCGACGATGAAAAACTCGTTGGCAAACGTGTTGTGTCAGCCATGGAGGACGAGCATAACTGGATGAGTGCGGCAGATGCACAGCCAGGTTCACCTAAGTATGATCTGGTATGCAATACCCTTGCACCATTATTGCGCTATTCTGAAGAGAAGCGCCCAAAGTTGTTGCGTCTTTACAAGAGTGCAGACCTCACCCTGCGCAACCTCAACCAGTTGCGCCTTTTAGGAAGTATAGAGAAGAAAGTCCGTGCACTCAACGAAGAAGCAAACCGTTTTTTGCTCAGTGACACGCAGACGCTGCTCCATTCGCTTATGCAGGACAGTGACTCACCTTTTATCTTTGAGAAGATAGGTACGCAATTGGAGCATGTCATGATAGACGAGTTTCAGGACACCAGCACCATACAATGGCAGAACTTCAAAGTATTGCTCGATGAAACCATGAGTCATCAGGATGCAGGCAACCTCATTGTGGGTGATGTAAAGCAGAGCATTTACCGCTGGCGCTCTGGTGACTGGCGACTGCTTAACAATATACAAGAGCAGTTTGGAGACAAGCGACTTGATATCAAGACCTTGGATACAAACTTTCGTTCGGCAAAAAACATCATCGATTTCAATAATGCATTCTTCAAAGCTGCTGCCGAAGCTGAATATCAGACTCTCAAGGAGAATACCCCCGAGGAGGCAGAACAACTGAAGATTGCATACTCTGACGTAGCCCAGAGGGTACCTTCGGGCAAACCTGCCAATGGTTTTGTGCAGATTAAACTCCTGAACAAGGAAGAATGGAAAGAACGCACACTGAAGGAAACTATGGCAACTATCATGCAACTGACAGAGCAGGGTGTAAAGCCCAGTCAGATTGCCATCCTCGTAAGAACCAACCGCACCATTAAGGATTTGGCAGAATTTCTGATGAACAATGGTTGCCCTTACCCTCTTGTTTCCGACGAGGCTTTCCGTCTGGATGCATCCCAGGCGGTCAATTCGCTTGTTACGGCGTTACGTGTGCTTATTCATCCCGATGATCCTATTTCCAGGGCTACCCTTCAGAAATTCGCACTCACCTTCCTTGGTAGCGATGAAATCGTGAAAAAGATTGAGGAGCAGCGTGATATCCTGTTACAGAAACCTATTTTCGATTTAGTGGAAAATCTCTTTGTTGAACTACAGTTAGATACCATAGAGGAGATGAAGAGTCAGAGTGCTTATATCTGCGCCTTCTACGATCAGATGGCTGCTTACCTGCAGGACAACTGTTGCGATATAGACTCTTTTATCAAGGAATGGGACAATACGCTGCACGAGAAAAGCATACATAGCGATGCGCTCAATGGCATACGCCTCGTCACGATACACAAGAGTAAGGGTCTGGAGTTTGATTATGTTATCATTCCTTTCTGCGACTGGATGTTGGAGACATCCAAAGGTACCCTGTGGTGTACGCCAGCCGAGGCTCCTTTCAACAAAATACCATTGGTTCCTGTCGATTTCATCGCCAAACAGATGAAGGGAAGCATCTACGAGGACGATTACCACCACGAGCATCTGCAGAACATGGTAGACAACATGAACCTGCTATATGTGGCTTTCACACGTGCCAGCCGTGGACTCTTCGTTATTGCTCATCGTGACAAGGAAACATTCCGTAGTTATCTGATAGAAAGTGTGCTATCAGATGTAGAGAAGACACTCAGCAGCGGCAATGTATCTGTAACGCTTTCCAATTCGCAAGACGAGGATATTCTTTTTGAATATGGAACCCTTAAGGTTGAGGAGGCTGATGCTACAGACAAGAAAAAGGAGAAATCGGAGAATGTCTTTTGCCAGCAAGCCACCAATATCGCTGTGCAGCTGAAGGTGAATCCTGCTATGCCTCAGTTCCGGCAGAGTAACAAGAGTCGTGATTTCATAAAGGGCGACGAGAACGAGGAACAGCAGAAGTACTACATCAAGTTGGGTACCATTCTGCACAGTCTCTTCTCTTCCATCCGTACCACCGACGACATAGAGCAGGCCCTTCGTCAACTCGAATTAGACGGAATGCTCTACGACGAGAATCTCTCACGCAAGCACTTGGATTCAATGATACGCAAGCGTCTGCAGTCTCAGCAGGTGGCGCATTGGTTTTCTCCCCACTGGACACTCTTCAACGAGTGCTCTATCCTGAGTGTGGAACATGGCAAGGTGGTGGAACATCGTCCTGACCGAGTGATGAAGGATAGTGAAAAGACCATTGTTGTGGACTTCAAGTTCGGTAAACCCAAGGACGAGCATCACGTACAGGTAAGACAGTACATGCAGTTGCTGGAAGGCATGGAGGCCAACCAAAGTGCAAATCCCGACAACGGAAACGACAGTCATCCACTGATAGAAGGCTATCTGTGGTATGTCTATCCCAACAAGATAGTCAAGGTGGAATTCTGACACCCCAAACTAAGACATAACGACTCTATTTCATCAAGATTATAAAAACGACGAATATGAAATCATTCTTGACATACGTAGCCCAAGACATCATACAGAAATATGGCAACAATCTGAGCGATATAGCCATCGTATTCCCCAACAAGCGTGCCTCGCTGTTTCTCAACGAGCAGTTGGCACGTCTGGTTTCCCATCCTTTGTGGAGCCCCACCTATATCACCATCAGCGACCTCTTTCGTCAGCACACTACGCTGAAGGTGGGTGACCCCATCAAGTTGGTATGCGATCTTCATAAGTCTTTCGTCGAGTGTACTGGCATCGAAGAGACACTCGACCACTTTTACGGCTGGGGACAGCTGCTAATAGCAGACTTCGATGATGTGGACAAGAACATGGCTTCTGCCAGGCAGCTCTTTGCAAACCTCAGTGATATCCATGAACTCGATGACGTGTCTTACCTCACCGAAGAGCAGAAGAAAATCATTAAGAAATTCTTCAGCAATTTCTCTGATGACCACAACACCGAACTCAAAAAGCGCTTCCTACAGTTGTGGAGTCATTTCTACGACATCTATACCAATTTCAATCAGCGCCTTGAGGCACAGAACCTTGCCTACGAGGGTGCCTTGTATCGGCGTGTGGTGGAAGACGAGTCGCTTGAGTTCCGGCACAAGAAATATCTCTTTGTGGGCTTCAATATGATGCAGTGTGTGGAGCAGAAGCTGTGCTCACGATTGCAGAAAGAGGGCAAGGCTGCCTTCTATTGGGACTTCGACAAATACTATATGAAGGATGGCAACGAGGCCGGATATTACATCCGGCAGTTGATGAGTGCTTTTGGTAACGAGTTGGATTATTTATCTGATACAGAGCTGTATGACTCTTTTGATTCGACCAAAGATATTACCTATATTAGCGCTCCTACCGATAACATACAGGCTCGCTACATACATAGCTGGCTGATGCAGAACGAGCGATATAAGCAAGGGCGCAGCACTGCCATCGTGCTTGCAGACGAGAGTCTGTTGCCTACTGTCATCCACTCCTTACCTGAGGAGGTGGAGAGTGTCAACATCACATTAGGCTATCCCTTGCAGCAGACTCCATTCTATAGTCTGATACAAACGCTAACCGATCTGCAGACCTTGGGCTATGACAAGGATAGAGATTGCTATCGTCTCCGTTATGTCAACTATGTGCTTCGCCATCCTTACGCCCAGTACATCTCGTCTGCTTATGCCGAACTCATGGGCGAACTTCATGACAAGAAGATATTCTTCCCTTCCCGCAAATGGCTTTGCCAAAAAGAGGACGAGGGACTTGAAATCCTGTTTCAGGAAATGTCATCGGGCGAGAACTTCAACCTTTCGCTCGTACAATATCTCTTGGACGTGCTGAAGAACATAGGTACACAAGCACGTACGCTTGACGACCCACTCTTTCAGGAATCACTCTTTCGCACCTATACGCTTGTCAACCGTCTCCACGAACTCATCCAGTCGGGTGACCTAATCGTAGATATCATTACCTTACAGCACCTCCTGCTGCAACTCATGCAGACCACCACTATTCCTTTTCATGGTGAGCCCGCCGAAGGTATTCAGATTATGGGAGTTCTCGAAACACGCAATCTTGATTTCGATCATATCATCGTGCTTTCTGCCAGCGAAGGAAATCTTCCCAAGGGCGTCAACGACTCTTCGTTCATTCCTTATTCGTTGCGCAAGGCTTACGGACTTACCACGGTAGACAACAAAGTGGCTATCTTCTCCTACTATTTCCATCGCATGCTGCAACGGTCTGCTGACATCACCCTTACATACAACAACTCTACTGAGGATGGACATACTGGCGAAATGAGCCGCTTCATGCTACAGCTGTTGGTAGAAAGCAAGCACCAGGTGAAAACCGCTGCTCTGTCATCAGGTCAAGTACCACTTCCTCCCGACCAAAAGGAAATAGAGAAAACGGAGGAAATGATTAGTCAACTCATTGATGGAAAGATTATTTCTCCAACATGCCTGAACACTTACTTGAGATGCCAGAAACGTTTCTACTACCGGTATGTGGCTGGACTGAAAGAACCAGAAGAGTTGGATGATGAGATAGACAACCGTTACTTTGGTTTGATTTTCCATCGTGCTGCCGAACTGTTCTATCTTCAGTTTGCCAGTCCCGAAGATTTGCAAACCAATGCTAAGGGTGAGAAGCAGCTCATTCATCCCCTCATCATCAGCAAGGAGAAGATAGACTATGCGCTCAAACACGAAAACAGCTTGTATAGTTTAGTAGATCAGGCTTTTGCAGAACAGTTGTTCCGCTTGAAGCCCGGATCTAAAATGCCTGAATACAACGGTCTTCAGCTCATCAACCGCGAGGTTATCACAAGCTATCTTAAACAACTCCTCCGCATAGACCAAAAGCTGGCCCCCTATACACTATTAGGACTTGAGAAACAAGTGAATAAAACCTTTGAGTTCAATACTCCTATAGGTAATAAGGCCATCACATTAGGCGGTTTCATCGATCGTCTTGATGCTGTGGCTGCCAATGGTAATCCTGGTCTTGACAATATAGCCGAGCGCATTCGCGTAATCGACTATAAGACAGGACGTATGCCATCACGGTTCCCTGCTGATGTGGCTACCATATTCGATCCTTCCAAGCTCTCGCTGCACACTGATTATTATCTGCAGGCATTGCTTTATTCTATCATTGTAGGCAATGACGGCCGATATAACAAGACAAAAGACCCTGTTAGTCCGGGATTGCTTTTCATTCAGCAAGCGGGAAGCAAGGATTATGACCCGACGCTAAAGTTTGGCCGTAATCCTATCTTTGACGTGGCCGAATATCAGGACGAGTTCATGCAGCACATAGAAGCTCTCATCAGCGAGATATGCGATCCCTCTCTTCCACTTGTGGCAACAGAAGACAAGCAGCGTTGTGAGCACTGTCCCTTTACAGCCTTGTGTAAGTAAAGCCTGTTGAGCTCAGCCTTATTAATAATAAGGTGTAAAGAGAGAAGTAGGCATTTTTATTGATTTTAGAAAACTCTTACCATCTATATTTGGTCAAGTCTAAAAAAGAATGTACCTTTGCACAATATTATAAATTAAGGTAAGCTGCATTTAGACAAAACTTTTAAAAGTTATAACAATGGAAACAGTAAACAAAAATATTCGTATTGCGGTAGCTGGTACAGGCTACGTTGGTCTGAGCATAGCCACGCTGCTGAGCCAGCACCATCAGGTGACGGCTGTTGACGTAGTGCCAGAAAAGGTGGACCTTATCAACAATCGTCAGTCACCCATACAAGACGATTACATTGAGAAGTATTTGGCAGAGAAGGATTTGCATCTCAAGGCGACAACCAATGGAGAAGAAGCATACAAGAATGCCGATTTCATCGTTATAGCCACCCCTACCAACTATGATCCTGTAAAAAACTACTTCGACACGACTCACGTTGAGGAAGTTATCGAGTTGGTGATGCGTGTCAATCCTGATGCCATCATGGTCATCAAGAGCACCATTCCCGTAGGTTACACGGAGAATGTACGAAAGAAGTATCATTGCGACAACATTATCTTCGCTCCCGAGTTTCTACGTGAGAGCAAGGCGCTGTACGACAACCTTTACCCCAGCCGCATCATCATAGGCCGTCCTGAGGGCGACGAGCGACTCGACCAAGCAGCACATACCTTTGCCTCACTCCTGCAGGAAGGAGCTATCAAACAGGATATTGACACCCTGTTTATGGGACTTACCGAGGCCGAGGCTGTCAAGCTCTTTGCCAACACATATCTGGCACTGCGTGTGAGTTTCTTCAACGAATTGGACACTTATGCCGAGATGAAGGGGCTTGACACGAAGTCGATCATCGATGGTGTGGGACTCGACCCTCGCATCGGTTCTTTCTACAACAACCCGTCGTTTGGCTACGGAGGTTACTGTCTGCCTAAAGACACCAAACAGTTGCTGGCCAACTATGCCGATGTTCCAGAGAACCTTATTCAAGCCATTGTTGAGAGCAACCGCACCCGTAAGGACTTTATCGCCGACCGAGTGCTCAGTATGGCTGGATATTATTTCTATAAGGATAACAGCAGCTATGATCCTCAGAAAGAACACCCTTGCACTATCGGAGTGTATCGACTCACGATGAAGAGCAACAGTGACAATTTCCGCCAGAGCAGTATCCAGGGAGTCATGAAGCGCATCAAGGCTAAAGGTGCACAGGTGATAGTCTACGAGCCAACCCTCGAGGATGGCAGTACCTTCTTCGGCAGCCGTGTTGTCAACGACTTGCAGGAGTTTAAAAAACAGAGTCAGGCCATCATCGCCAACCGTTACGACCCAGTCTTGAATGATGTGAATGAGAAAGTCTATACACGCGACATTTTCAGAAGAGACTAATGAGGAAAGAAGGAGAATTTCCTGGAGAATATTCAATATTTCCACTTCATAATAAAGAAAAAACTATAAAAATAATATATTCAAAACTATGGCAAAATTAATTATCAATTCTTACGAGGAATTTGCATCTCACTTAGGTGAGAGATTAGGTGAATCAGAGTGGTTGCAGGTAGACCAGGAACGTATCAACAAGTTTGCTGATGCAACACTCGACCCACAGTGGATACATGTAGACGTGGAGCGTGCAAAAGTAGAGAGTCCTTACCACAGCACTATCGCTCATGGCTACCTCACCCTTTCTTTGTTACCCTACATGTGGCAGCAGATTGTAGAAGTACACAACATCAAGATGTTGGTCAACTATGGCATGGACGAGATGCGTTTCGGTCAGCCTGTCATCACCGGCTCACGTGTTCGCCTTGTGACAACCCTTCATGACATTCAGAACCTTCGTGGTATCTGCAAGGCAAGCATCAAGTTCGATATCGAGATAGAAGGTCAGCGCAAGCCTGCCCTTTCCGGTATTGCCACCTTCTTGTATTACTTCAACTAATTAAGTTGATAAGCATCACTTCCAAAAACAGAAACGACAATGGGAGCAGGAAAATGGATTGGCGGTGTACTCGGATTCATCACAGGTGGTCCGTTGGGAGCCTTGGCAGGCTATGCCTTAGGCTCTCTCTTCGAACATGGACTTAACGAGGTAAACCGCCAGGATACAGGACAGCAGGAAAGAAACGGCAGCGAGGGACAACGCAACTCGTTCATGTTCTCGTTACTTGTTCTTGCCTCTTACATCATCAAGGCCGACGGCAAGGTGATGCATTCCGAGATGGAGCTCGTGCGTCGCTTCTTACGCCAGAACTTCGGTTTGGGAGCCATGACACAGGGCGAGCAGATTCTTCTGAAACTTTTTGAGGAGCAGAAGCGTGTAGGTGTGTTGCAATATCGCAGCGTGATTCAGGACAGCTGTCAGCAGATTCGCAACAGCATGATGTACGAACAGCGCCTTCAGTTGCTCAATTTCCTGGTCATGATAGCCCAGGCCGATGGTCAGGTGCCAGCTGAGGAACTCACAGCGCTGAAAGAGGTTACCTATCACTTAGGACTTAGTGCTGACGAACTTGACCAGATGCTCAACCTCCGCAGTGGAGCTTCTTCGGCTTCAAGTCTCGACGATGCTTATCGTGTACTCGGCATATCGCCATCGGCTACCAATGATGAGGTGAAGAGTGCCTATCGCAAGATGGCTCTCAAGCATCACCCCGACAAGGTGGCTGCCCTTGGCGAGGATGTCCGCAGGGCTGCCGAGAAAAAGTTCCAAGAGATCAATGATGCCAAGGAACGTATCTTCAAGGCTCGTGGATTATAAAGTTGAGTGTTCTTACTCAACTTATGCTGTGTTCAGCTTCTTTACAGCATCGCCCTCGGTTATCCTGACGAAGCACCAGCGGCCAAACCAAGACGTGACGACATGATTAAGTTCATAGAGTAAGGACATATAGGCCTTTGGCCGAAAAACCACAATACAATAGACCATTAACTCAACTTTCACAAATGTGGAAGTTGAGTTATTTTTTTTGTAGACATAGAACGAAATGAAGGAAGGAATAAGATAAAAAGACGAAATAAGCCAGTTTCTCACGCGAAATGGTTTAGAAAGTACGAAAAGAGAGTGTAGTGAGAAAAAACACAGCTAAATATTTGCTTATTCAATAAAAATGCGCTAATTTTGCAAATGATGCTAAGATGACAATGAGTATGATTGTAGCATCACCTTTATTAACTATTTATTATTCAAACAATTCAAAAAAATCATGAGCAATCTTTTCGACATTAAAGATTATGTTGTGGTCATCACAGGTGGAACAGGCGTATTGGGAAAAACTATCGCCAAGTATTTGGCACTCGAGGGAGCCAAAGTTGCCATCCTGGGACGTAAAGAAGAAGTAGGCAACGCTATTGTGGAAGACATCAAACAAGCAGGCGGTGAGGCTTCTTTCTTCAAGACCGATGTGAAGAACAAGGAGATCGTAGAGCAGAACTGCAAGGATATCCTCGCTAAATATGGTAAGGTGGACACCCTGCTCAATGCTGCCGGTGGAAACATGAAGGGCGCAACGATCGGCCCCGACCAGACTTTCTTTGACTTGGAGACAGAGCAGTTTCAGACGGTGCTGAATCTGAACCTCACTGGTACTGTTATACCTACACAAGTATTCCTGAAGCCAATGGTAGAGGCAGGAAAGGGAAGCATCATCAATTTCTCTTCTATGGCAGCCTTCCGCCCAATGACCCGTGTCTGCGGTTATGCTGCAGCCAAGGCAGGCATCTCTAACTTTACAGCATATATGGCTCACGAGACAGCCAAGAAGTTTGGTGAGGGTATCCGTGTTAATGCCATTGCTCCAGGTTTCTTCATCACCGAGCAGAACCGTGCGCTCCTTACCAATCCCGACGGAACCTACACAGAGCGCGGAAAGGATGTTATCCGCCAGACTCCGTTCGGACGAATGGGTAAACCAGAAGAACTCTGCGGCACTATCCAGTATCTGATGAGCGATGCTGCATCATTCGTAACAGGTACTGTGGCTGTAGTGGATGGTGGTTTTAATATTTTCTCCATGTAACAACGCAAACCTTTACGCAACATTTTTGCAACATAAATGTATAACGTAAAGGATATTTTTATACCTTTGCAGCAGAAATAATTAAAAACAATATAAAAAACAAAACAAATCATGAAAGAGCTTAAATCTTTGAACAAGCGTACTGCTCCAAAGAGCGTTATGCCAGAGAAAATTATCCAGTTTGGTGAGGGCAACTTCCTTCGCGCATTTGTTGACTGGATTGTATGGAATATGAACAAGAAGACCGACTTCAACGGTTCTGTTGTTGTCGTTCAGCCTTTGGCTGGCGGTATGGTTGACTGGCTGAACGGTCAGGACTGCCTCTACCATGTAAACCTTCAGGGTAAGGAGAATGGTCAGGCCATCAATACTCTTGAGCGTATCGACGTGATTAGCCGTGCACTCAATCCATATTCTCAGAATCAGGCCTTTATGGCTTTGGCAGAGCAGCCAGAGATGCGTTTCATCATCTCTAACACAACTGAGGCTGGTATCGCATTCGATGATTCTTGCAAGTTTACTGATGCTCCTGCTGCTTCTTATCCAGGTAAGTTGGTACAGTTGCTGTTCCGATTCTAGCGTCTTTTTTCACAGCCCGATAATAGATTTCCTTACAACAGGAGCAATCTTCTTCCAGAATAATATCTAAAAGCATAAGACGCTGTTTGGTAATTCTGCAGCCTTTTTCACGGAGCTTTTGAATTACAAGTTCTTTCTGCATCTGCGTTCTGTGATAGCTTCCATCATCTTGTCTCTTGCCAGTCACCGGAGCCCTCCTTGTTAACAATAAAAGACGTGAGTTCCTATTATTGGCAATGTCCTCCACAGTGCTTGCAGTCGCCGCCACACTGTAAGGATTTACCATTCTTTTTGTCACGAATCATACTGCGGATCGCAAGTCCTATGACTGCAGCCAATACTACCCCTGTGATTAATGTTCCCATATGAAAACCTTGCCTTTCTAAATACGAACCATATAGTTACTGATTATGCTGTAACCTTAACATTCAGTGTATCACTTTCCTTGTAAGGTCTGAACAGCAGGTAAAGAATACCAGCAATGCATACAAATGCAACGAGTGTTCCGATACCAAAAGTACCAGTTGTAATTAATGTACCAATCTGGTAGATGCAAAGTGCAACGACATATGCAAGTCCGCACTGATAACCGATTGCGAACCAGAACCACTTAGCGTTGTTCATTT
>OQVQ01000183.1_pt1 | contig 29888 bp, 26 predicted proteins | sample 1691491 | NCBI WGS metagenome assembly OQVQ01 (sample SAMN03418252, study PRJEB22391) | human gut metagenome | biome: human-gut; feature: organic feature; material: feces | host: Homo sapiens | place: Tanzania | collected 2013-01
GGTGAAGTCGTAACAAGGTAGCCGTACCGGAAGGTGCGGCTGGATCACCTCCTTTCTGAGAGAAAGGTAAAGGCACCGGTGTACGGTGCAGTCCTTGAACACGGGTCTTTGTTTCCGGAACCGTCCTCACGTCGTGGGGATTTAGCTCAGTTGGCTAGAGCATCGGCTTTGCAAGCCGAGGGTCAGGGGTTCAAGTCCCCTAATCTCCATAGAGTTAGTTCTTTGAAATACAGAGGGAAGGAAACGAAATGAAGGCGCATCGATTGAAAGAGAGATGCGGAAGGGTCAATATGGCCAAGCGAAAATAGGTCCATGGCGGATGCCTATGGAGCTGCGGGGCGAAGAAGGTCGCGGCAAGCTGCGAAAAGCCGGGGGAAGGAGCACACATCCAGTGATCCCCGGATAACCGAATGGGGTAACCCGGCGGAAGAGATTCCGTCACCGCACAACTGAATAAAATAGGTTGGCGGAGCCAGACCGGATGAAGTGAACCATCTAAGTAATCCGGGAAAAGAAATCAAAAGAGATTCCGTAAGTAGCGGCGAGCGAAAGCGGAAGAGCCCAAACCGCGATAAGCGGTGTTGTAGGGCCGCACGGGGATGACCCGCGGAGAAAGCAAAGGGATGCGTAGCGGAAGGAACCGGAGAGTTCTGCCGAAGAGCGTGACAGCCGCGTACGCGAAACGCGATCCCACTCCGTGGTGCGGTACCTGAGTAGGGCGGGGCACGAGAAACCCTGTCTGAATCCGGGTCGACCACGATCCAAGGCTAAATACTGCGCAGCTACCGATAGTGAAGAAGTACCGTGAGGGAAAGGCGAAAAGAACCCCGGTGAGGGGAGTGAAATAGAACCTGAAACCATGGACCGGCAAGATGTCACGGGAATAGCTGCCTGTGGCGTGTCTTTTGTAGAATAAGCCTGCGAGTCACGGTGTGCGGCGAGGCCAAGGGATAGAAGTCCCGGAGCCGGAGCGAAGGCGAGTCCGAACAGGGCGAAAAGTCACACGTCGTGGACCCGAAGCCAATGTGATCTTACTATGGGCAGGTTGAAGCAGGGGTGAAACCCTGTGGAGGACCGAACGGTAATCTGTTAAAAAAGGTAGCGATGACCTGTGGTAAGGAGTGAAAGGCTAAACAAACATGGAGATAGCTGGCTCTCCCCGAAATGCCTTTAGGGACAGCCTCGTGGAAAGTTTGTGGAGGTAGAGCACTGGACGGCCGAGGGGGAGTCAAATCCTACCGAATCCGATCAAACTGCGAATGCCACAAACCAGCCCACGGGAGTGAGACTGCGTGCGACAAGGTTCGTAGTCGAGAGGGAAACAGCCCGGACCGCCGGCTAACGGTCCCCAAATCATGCTGAGTGTGAAATGAAGTGCGGATGCACAGACAGCCAGGAGGTTGGCTTAGAAGCAGCCATTCCTTGAAAGAGTGCGTAACAGCTCACTGGTCGAGCACCCGTGCGCAGACAATGTAGCGGGGCTAAGCATGATACCGAAGCCGCGGATTCATACCGTAAGGTATGACTGGTAGGGGAGCATTCCGCCAACCCAGGAAGGCATGCCCGTGAGGGGTGCTGGAGGAAGCGGAAGAGAGAATGCAGGCATAAGTAACGCAAAGACGGGTGAGATCCCCGTCCGCCGAAAACCTAAGGTTTCCGGGGTAAAGGCAATCTGCCCCGGGTAAGTCGGCCCCTAAGGCGAGGAGGAAACTCGTAGCCGATGGGAAGGCGGTGAATATTCCGTCACTTCAATCAGTTTCGAAGGCAGGACGCATGAGGCGAAGTCCGGCGGGAGAACGGTAGTTCCCGTCGAGGCGGCAAGGTGGAGAGGCATACAGGCAAATCCGTATGCTGAGCTGAGCTGAGAGCGATTCCCTTTACGGAGGGACGAAGCGGACAGAGTCAAGGTGCCGGGAAATACTGTCTAAGGTCAGGCTGGTTGGAACCGTACCGGAAACCGACACAGGTAGGAAGGATGAGTAATCTAAGGCGCACGAGCGACCTCGCGTTAAGGAACTCGGCAAAATGCACACGTAACTTCGGAAGAAGTGTGGCTCCCGGTCGAAAGGTTTGGGAGCGGCAGAAAGCAGGCCCAGGCGACTGTTTATCAAAAACACAGCCATCTGCGAACCAGCAATGGGACGTATAGGTGGTGACACCTGCCCGGTGCCGGAAGGTTAAGGGGAGCGCTCAGGAGCAATCCGAAGGTGCGAACCGAAGCCCCGGTAAACGGCGGCCGTAACTATAACGGTCCTAAGGTAGCGAAATTCCTTGTCGGGTAAGTTCCGACCCGCATGAATGGTGTAACGATTCTGGGCACTGTCTCAACGCGAGACTCGGTGAAATTTATGTTCCGGTAAAGAAGCCGGATACCCGCAATCAGACGGAAAGACCCCGTGAACCTTCACCGCAACTTAGCATTGGGATTCTATTCGTCATGTGTAGGATAGCTGGGAGGCAGAGAGGCGTGGCCGTCAGGTTGCGCGGAGCCGCCGGTGAAATACCAGCCCTGACGGATGGGATTTCTAACGCTTTCCCTGAAGCGGGAGAGCGGACAGTGCTAGGCGGGCGGTTTGACTGGGGCGGTCGCCTCCCAAAGTTTAACGGAGGTGCGCGAAGGTCCCCTCACCCTGGTTGGGAATCAGGGCGCGAGTGTAAAGGCACAAGGGGGCTTGACTGCGAGAGAGACATCTCGAGCAGGTGCGAAAGCAGGTCTTAATGATCTGATGGTTCCGAGTGGAAGGGCCATCACTTAACGGACAAAAGGTACTCCGGGGATAACAGGCTGATTTTCCCCAAGAGTTCACATCGACGGGAAAGTTTGGCACCTCGATGTCGGCTCATCGCATCCTGGGGCTGGAGCAGGTCCCAAGGGTTTGGCTGTTCGCCAATTAAAGCGGTACGTGAGCTGGGTTCAGAACGTCGCGAGACAGTTCGGTCCCTATCTGTTGCGGGCGTTGGATGTTTGAGAGGAGCTGCCTTTAGTACGAGAGGACCGAGGTGGACGAACCTCTGGTGTACCGGTTGTTCCGCCAGGAGCAAGTGCCGGGTATCTAAGTTCGGAAGGGATAACCGCTGAAAGCATCTAAGCGGGAAGCCCGCCTCAAGATTAGACATCCCTGGGAGCATGACTCCCCTGTAGACCCCGGGCAGACCACCCGGTTGATAGGCCGCAGGTGCAGGTACGGCGACGTGCACAGCCGAGCGGTACTAATAGGTCGTGAGGCTTGGCCATATTGTTCCTTCAAAAATCATTTTGTTTCTTTCTGCGGACAGTGTTCCGCCAAGACTTTGCAGCCTGGAAGGGTACTTCCCTGAGGCAAAGTTTTCAGCCTCTGATGCGGCTCTTATGATGCCGGTGGCCATGGCGGGGAGGAAATACCCGTTCCCATTCCGAACACGGAAGTCAAGCTCCCCTGCGCCGATGATACTGCGAGAGCGGGAAAGTAGGTGGCCGCCGGCTTTTTTTTGTTTAAATTGTTTCTTTTATAATTTTTTTTCAGAAATTTTACAAAAAAACTTAAATTGCTATTGACTAAAAATCTTCTATTGTATATAGTAGTAACACATTCGAAACGAATGGATGGGCTATTAGCTCAGTAGGTAGAGCAACGCCCTTTTAAGGCGTGGGTCTGCAGTTCGAATCTGCAATAGCTCAGTAAGGCAGTCTGTAATTTACAGGCTGCCTTTTTTTATGTTTCAAAGTCCAACTGATTGCATTATGATTTGTCTAATGATATAATTAATTGTTTAACGCAGTTTATTTGGAGGCTATTGTGTCTGTTAGAAAAATTATTTTGAGTTCCATCATTTTGATGTATACTGCATTTGCATTTGCTATAGATGAAGTGTTTTTGAACGGGTTTTCTTCAAGATTAATCAAATTGGACGGTGCAATTTTTTCAATGGGTTCTGATTCTTTTGAGAAAAATGAAGCACCGGTTCACGATGTTGCAGTTAATTCTTTTTACATGCTTTCAACTGAAGTTACGCAGAATGATTATGAAAGTATTGTCGGTTTAAACTATTCCCATAATAAAAATCCGCTTAAGCCTGTTGAAGAAGTAAGCTGGTATGATGCTGTTGTTTTCTGCAATTTATTGAGCGCTGCATATGGATATGAACCCTGCTATTCTTTAATGGGAAAAACTGATGTTTTGGAATGGGGCGTTGTTCCCAGAGTAAATGACAGTGAAGAAATGAAAGCAGTATGGAATTCAATTGAATGCAATTTTTCTGCCGGTGGATTCAGACTTCCGACTGAGGCCGAATGGGAATATGCTGCAAAGTCAGCTTCAGGAGAAGAAAAAGATTCCTGGAATTTAAGCAGCTCTGATGGTTCAACAAGGACAGTTAGGTCTGGTTCTTCTGATTCAAAGGGATTTTACGATTTGGCCGGAAATGTATGGGAATGGTGTCAGGACTGGTACGGCTGGTATGACTCTTCTGTATTATGTAATGAAAATGATAAGGATTCTTCTGGACGCAGAATACGCAGGGGCGGTTCTTATTTAAGTGATGCTTCTTTCTGCCGTGCTGAAAACAGGGCAAGCAGCGAGCCTTCATTGCGCGGTGTAGATTTGGGATTCCGTGTCGTTAAATCTGCAGCTGATGTTACTGAAGATTACTTGGATTCAGAGTCTGAAGATATTGTAACAGAGTCTTCTGATGCCGTTGTTACTGACGCTGCCAAATAGTGTCTTTGTATACGATTATTATTCCGCAGAGTGAAGTATTACACAGAATCTGCGGAACCAACGATTCTAATCTTTCTCTGATTGAAAACTTTCTTGGTGTTTCTGTTTTTGCAAGAGGAAACGAGTTGAGTGTTAATTCCGAAGATAAAGAGACAACAGAGAATTTTAGATTTATTATTGACAGAATCAGCGATGAGTTTTCTGTAAATGAGTCAACAGGTACCGACAGAGAAATAATTCAGTCTGTGCTTAATACTGAAGTTTCGGGGAAAATATCTGATGTTTCGGTAAGTATTCCCGGAGCATTCAAAAGAATTTATCCTGAAACCAAAGGACAGGCTGATTTGATTTTGGCGATGCGCTCTTCTGATCTTGTTTTTGCTCTGGGACCTGCAGGAAGCGGAAAGACTTATCTTGCGGCCGCAGAAGCTTTAAGACTGCTTCTTTGTCATAAAGTTTCTTCTATTGTTATTACGCGGCCTGTTGTTGAAGCCGGTGAAAGCCTGGGGTACCTGCCCGGTGATCTTCAGGAAAAAATAAATCCTTATATTAAACCGCTTTATGATGCAATGAATTCTATTCTTCCCCGCGAAACTATTAAAAAACTTAACGACAATAATCTGATTGAAACAGCACCTCTTGCGTATATGCGCGGACGAACCCTTAAAAATTGTGCTGTTATTCTTGACGAGGCGCAGAATACAACTCCTGAACAGATGAAAATGTTTCTTACAAGGATGGGTGAAAATTCAAAGGTCTTTATTACAGGCGATCCGACACAAGTTGATCTTCCGCCAAGAATTCAGTCGGGACTTGTGCATTCTACAAAAATTCTGAACAATATAAAAGGTATTTCTATAGTTGAGCTTACCTCGACAGACGTGGTAAGAAATCCGTTGGTTAAACAAATTATTCAGGCTTATGAAAATGAAGAAAGACAGGGATTCTAATAAAACAGGAACTTTTTCTTATATTATGGGATCGGTTGGAAGGTATATTAAATCCAATTATTCGGTTTTAATAATGATTTTTGTGACTTTTGTCGTCTGTTCCGGACTTTCGTTTGTGAAGATTGCAACAACAAGTACAATTTCTTCCTATAATCTTGAGGATTATGAGATTGGTCAGATTTCTGATATAACAATCAAGGCCACAAAAAGTCTTGCACCTGATGCTTATAATCCTGTTTCTGTTGAAAAAGATGAAAAGGTAATCAGAAAAGGTTTTCCAATTACGGAAGAGGGGTATGCTAAACTCAAGAAAATGGCAGAGGCTCCGGCTTATATTGACTACAGGGCATTTGCCAATTCTGTTATCTTTCACCTTTTGAACTGTATTCTGTTTTTCTTTTTCAGAAGCCGTCTGTATTTTAAGAGAAAAATTGAATTTAAAGAAATTGTTACGGAATGTCTGTTCTATCTTGTAATTTATGCCATGGCTATTTTTGCAAGCAAGACAGTTTTGTTTTCTTCTGCATTTGCTATGCCTGTAATTATTCCTTCTACATTGTGTGTGGTTCTTGTGGCAATTCTTTTTGGCCAGCTTAATGCGGTCTTTTTTTCTATAGTTGTTTCCCTCGGGGTTCTTAACGCGGCTTCTTACCAGCTTGTGCCGTTTCTTTTTACGCTTACAATTTCGCTTGCTACTTCAAGGATTGTAAATAAAATTGAACGCCGCATTGATATGATTTTTGCATCTCTTTTGCAGGCTCTTCTTAATGTAGTTTTTCTTCTTGTGTTCAAGGTTATTTTCAATGATTCCATGAACGAAGCTGTTCTTTCACTTACCGGTGTTGCGTTTAACGGGTTTATTTCGGGAATTCTCTGTCTTGGACTTCTGACGCCTTTGGAAATGATTCTGAATACGGCATCGCCGTTCCGCCTGATGGAACTTAGTGATTTGAATAATCCTGTAATGAAAAAAATGCTTGTTACCTGCAGCGGTACTTACAATCATTCAATGATGGTTGCTTCTCTTGCCGAAGCTGCCTGCCGCGAAATCGGGGCAAATTCTCTTTTGGCAAGAGTGGGCGCTTATTACCACGACATCGGTAAAATGGATAATCCCGAGTATTTTGTTGAAAACCAGAATGGCGGTGAAAATATTCATAAGGCAATAAATCCTTCACTTTCTGTAAGCATAATCCGCAGTCATGTAAAGAGGGGAATGGAAAAGGCCCATGCAATGCGTTTGCCACAGCAGATTGTTGATATTATCGGCGAACATCACGGTAACCAGGTTATTGCTTATTTTTATAATGAGGCAAAGCAGTCCGACCCGAATGCCAGTTCTGATGATTATGCATATACAGGAAATCCCCCTTCGACAAAGGAAAGCGCTGTTGTTATGCTTGCAGATACAGTAGAAGCTGCCTGCCGTACACTTGAAAAGCCGTCTGTTCCGCGTCTGGATAAATTTATTTCGACACTGATTAACGGAAAAATTGAACTTCACCAGCTGGATAACTGCGATCTTACTTTCAATGATTTGACAAAAATCCACGATTCGTTTGTTCAGATTCTGGCGGGGTATTATCACAGCCGTATTGAATATCCTGACCAGAAAGATCCTGATTCAGGAAGTGTTTCTGCAGAAAAAGACAGAACTCTTGATAAGAGCGCAGAAAAAACTTCAGTTCAGGAAAGTAAAACCAGAGAAAAAACTGCGTCAAAATCTGATGAGCCAAAGAAGACAAGGGGAAAGAATAATGCCAAATAGAATTCTTGTTGATACAGAAGAGGGAATTCCTGTTCCTGAATGGATTTCAAAAGTAGAGCCGTTTTTTTTGAAGGCAATGGACAGGGCCGGTTATGACGGTCAGGAAGTTTCAATTTTATTCTGCTCAGATGAGTTTATCCGCAAATTGAATTCTGATTACAGAAATATTGACAGCCCCACCGATGTTTTGAGTTTTGAAAACGGCGGAACTTATTGTGATGATGACGGTACAGAATGGCTTGAAGCTGGTGACATTGCAGTAAGCCTTGAGACTCTTCCGAAGAATGCAGAATATTTTGATGTTGACTGCAATGACGAACTTAAACGGCTGCTTGTTCACGGAATGCTTCATCTTAACGGATTTGACCATGGTGAAGAGCATGTAGAGAAAGGTGTTGAACCTGTCTGCGAAATGCTCAGAATTCAAAAAGAAATATTAGACTCTCTTGAGTCGGAAAAAATAATAGGATAATACTTTTATATGGGTTTATTTATGTTTGGTAAAAAAAAGTCAAAAAAAGAAGACAATTCTTCACTTGCAGTGGATGAAAAACAGCAGGATTTACTTGCCGAAGAAAAAAATGACATGATTCAGGGAGTTGAAGATCTTTCTGTTACTACGGTAAAAGAAGTTATGGTTCCCAGAATTGATGTGGATTTTATTTCGATAGAAACTCCTGAAGAAGAACTTCTTAAGCGTGTTACCGAAAGCGGACACTCGAGGTTTCCTGTTTATTCAGGTTCGATAGATAATGTTGTTGGCGTTCTGTATGTAAAGGATTTGATTAAGGCTTTTGCAAACAGGCAGAGCGTTGATTTGGAGCGCATTATACGCAAGGCATATTTTGTTCCGGAAAGCAAACGTATTGACGGACTGCTGCGCGAATTCAAAAGAAAGCATCTTCATATTGCCATCGCAATTGATGAATACGGCGGAATAAGTGGCATTGTCTGCATGGAAGATATTATAGAAGAAATTGTCGGTGATATTCAGGATGAGTTTGACAACGAAAGGGAAGATATAATTTCTCTGGGAAACAATGTGTGGATTTGTGATGCCCGCGTGGATCTGGATAATCTTAATGAAACAATAGGGGCATCTTTCCCGGCTGAAGATTTTGATACTCTGGGCGGATTTGTTTTTGATTTGTTCGGGAAAATTCCTGTTAAATTTGAAAAAGTTTCGTGGAATCAGTATGATTTTATAGTTCAGGAAATGGAAGGCCATAAAGTCAATACAATTAAAGTCGTTTATCACGGATCGGAAGATGACAGAAATTAATTTGCCTTTTACGGAGTGATACTTGAAAAAATCTGCATGTAAATTCATTTTATTTGTATTTCTCTCTTTGTTTGCAGCTGTTTATGCTTTTGCTGTTCCTTCAGGAACTTATTCTGCGCTGGATTATTTTTCTGAAGCTGAACAACTTAGAAACCGTAATGATTTTTTGGGGGCTACAGAACTTTACCGTGAGGCACTGGAATTGAACCCAAAGTACGGTGATGCCTGGTATAGTCTTGCACTGTGCTGTTACAATCTAAAGAATTATGATCTGGCTTTGGAATATGCCGGTAATGCAGAGAAATATTCAAAAAACATGGATTCTGTGCGAAATCTTCAGGGAATGTCTCTTGTTTGTCTTGGACGTCTTGATGAAGCAGAAAGAATTTTTTCTTCCATACTTGAAACAAGTCCCAATAATATAGATGCCCGTTTTGGACTCGCAGAACTTGACCTTCTTGACGGAAAAATTTCTTCTGCCGAATTTTTGTATTCCGAAGCGCTTAAACGTGATGGAACCAACCGCAAGGCTCTTTTGAGTCTTGCCCTGGTCAGCGCAGAAATGGGAAAAACAGAGGCAGCTGCAAATTATATATCGCAGGCACTGGAGTCACACAGCGGATCTTCGGAAGTTCATTACCTGGCTGCCTATCTTGCTGCAAAAAGCGGAAATCTTCGTGAAGCAGAACTCCGTGCGAGAAGTGCAATTCAGATTCAGACGGATTTTGATGATGCCTATGCTCTTCTTTCGTCTATACTTTATACTCAAGGCCGGTATGATGAAGTTTTGGATATATGTTTGTTCAGGATAGGAAGAAACAGAAATCTTTCTGACGCGTGGTATCTTATGGGCCTTTCGCAGAAAAAGAAGGGTGATGTTGAAGGCGCGCTCAAAAGTTTTGAAACAGGTCTTTCGCTGAACCCGCAGGATGAAGTTATGCGTGCCTGTTTTGAACAAACTGTTGCCGACAATATTCCCGTAGAAGACAGCAGACGGCAGGGTTGGGCTTCTTTTCATATTTCAAAAGCCCGTGAATATGCCGCTAAATTTGACGGCCCGGGGGAACGTTTTGAATATCAGAAAGCTCTTTCTGTAGCACCGCTTGATTTGTCGGTGAGACAGAACTTTGCAGATTTGCTCAGCAGGGAAGGGCTTTACGAACTTTACCTGAAACAGCTTGATTTTATAAGTGCAAATTCTGTTCCGGTTGTGACGCAGGAAGATAATGTACGCAGAAATGAAAATTCGCCGGAAGTCAAAAAGACCGCTGTTCAAATTCGTAATGAAGATTCCGCTGAAGCCTTGAAGAATTTAATGGCCGGAAATCTTTCAGAACGATGGAATGTGGATCCGTTTTATCTGGACAAAACGCGGTGGAACATTGGCCTTTACTTTCAGAAAAAAAATGTAAGGCTTATTCATGCCGACTTGGAAGAGATTGCTGTTCGTGCGGCCGGTGATATTTTTTCTGCGGTTCCATCCACTTCTGTAGATGTTCTTACGGAACCTGTCGGAGGTTATTCTGATGCATTCCGTCACGCGCGCTCTTCGGGAAGGGATTATTTTATTATTATTTCCCCCGAAGAAAGCGAACGTTCCTTTGGACTCAAGGCTTATATATATTCTGCAAGGACGGGAACAAAAACTACTGAAATTGACATATACAGGACAGGCAATGACTGTATGGCGCGCACTCTGCGAAGATTCAGACGGTCTGTTCTGGACATTCTTCCTATTCGCGGAAAGATTGTTGCGGCAACAAACGGAACACTTCTGGTAGATTTGGGGCGCAGTGACGGAATAACAGCAGGTTCAAAATTTGATGTTGTACGCAGGGGCAGTATACGCACAAAAGACAGGGGACCGGGAATTACTTATGATGAAAAAAATATTCTTGGTACCTTTACGGCCGTCACTGTCAATGAAGAACTGTGTTCCGGTGAATACAAAAAACGCGGCTTTTATGATGTGATGAATGCAGGGGATGAAGTTGTTCTTGTGGAACTTTCTGAAAATTCCGGCAGCAGTGAAAGTGTTGCTTCTTCTGCAAGACCTGCCGCTGATTCTTCTGGAGAGCCTGTGGTTCAGAATTCAGAAAGTAATGAAGATGCTTCTTCTGTTAAAGAGGCACTTAAAATTCAGCCAAGAGAATCAGAACTGGTTGGCCTTATCAGAAATATAATTTGATTAAAAAAAACAGCCCGCTTTTTTGTGCAGGCTGCTTGGACATACATTTACTGTTCTATTGGTGCCCGGTACAAATCCAAGGAACTTTCTATCCAGCGGTCTGTAAGTTGGGGATAGGTTTCTGCGAGACCTAGAAATACACTGACAGCTGTGTCGTAATTTTCCATAAAGTAATGGGATTCTCCAAGATAAAAAGCTGCACGCGCTGAAGTTTCTTTTGTTCTGTTCTGGGCAAGAAATTTTTGGAGAGAAACTGCGGCGTCTGAATATTTTTTCTTTATAAACGTTGTCTTCAGTATGTCGAACAGAAGGTAGTCGTCACCGCCAGGAGGACTTATCAGGTCTTCGTCAAAAATATACGGACTGAGTTTTTTTGTTCGTACGCTTTCTTTTTTCTGCCTGATAAAAGAAGACGCCGTTTCTTGTGTTTTTTTGCTTATTGTTTTTTCGTGTTTTGTTCCGTCTCCAAGAATGTCTACATAGGGAAGTGGAAGTTCCCTTATTTCACCGTTTTCGTATGTTTTTGGTTCAATAGGGGGCTGTTTTGCTGCTGTTTTTTCTGAAGACAATTGTTTTTTTTCGTAATAAACGGACCTTGCTCCTATTACCGTGGAATTTACTCCCGGAATCAACACTTCGAGAAGGGTTCCCGCATTTTGTTCTGTTCCGTTGTCAAGCTCTTCGTCATAAAAAAGCGGCTCTGTTTCTTTTGTACCGCTTTTTGTGAGTGAAAGAACTGCATAGTAATATTCAACCGAAGGATTTACGGTGTCTGTGTAGGAGATTGTTCCGGCTGGAAGTATTGCAAGTGGCTTTAGTTCTGTAAGGCTGCGGAAGTCTTTTATTGGCCTTGTATTTCTGTAAATTTTAAAGCCGCTTACATATATTCCCTGCCGCTCTTTTGGAAGAATCCATGATACTGTTATTAAATTGTCTGCAGTTCCTTCTGCATTTATTCCTGTCACTACAGGCCTTGCACTTTGTGAAAAAACAGGTACTCTGAATATTGAGCAGACTGCGACTATTGTAAGGAAGTGAAAAATTCCGGTTGGTTTCATACATATATAATGTAACAAATTGAGGGATTTTTCAACCCGTAGATTTTTGAACTGTTTTTTGCTGGCGGAAAGGATTTGTGCGGCTGGAAAACCGGTGCCTGTGTTTGACAATAATTGCACTTTCATTTATTCTATATTGTATGTTTGTTTCGGTAATTGTCGAACCCGGTAGCATTGAAAGCGGAAAGGATTTGACTGATATTCTGACAAAATTTGCATTCTCGAAGATTCAGCGTTTCTGCTGGGAAAATATGCGCTTTAGTGAAAGTGATATTGTTGCATTGAAAAAAGACATTGACCGCGTGACAGATTATTATGACAAAGTAAGGTTCTATCAGTTTCCTGTTGAAGGCCAGTTTGTAATTACAGAACTGCGGCAGAAAAAATGGAGACGGTGTGCCTTTGCTCCCTGTGCAAAATAAATGGAATCTCTAAAAATTGCAATTTTTGGAGATAACCTAAATTGTTTTTTGCCCGCATGTATTTTGCGGAGAATATTTTTTGAGGATAAATTATGCTTGAGGATTTAAGAGTTCCTATTTCGGAGTTGAAGGAAAATATCATGGATGTCTGGGGGCGTCTTTGACCCGGATGAGATTGACAAAAAAATAGCAGAAAAAGAAGCTCTTACTACGGCACCCGGTTTTTGGGACGACAATGACAAAGCTACCAGGGTTATGAATGACATAAAAATGCTTAAGGGAAGAATTGAACCCTGGCGCGAACTTATTCAGGAAGTTTCTGATATGGAAACCCTGTATGACCTTGGTGTAGAAGAAAATGACCAGAGTGTTGAAAAAGAGCTTAAAGAACTTTATGAAAAGGCAAAGGCAAAATACGACCACGAAAGTATATTGAATCTTCTTAGTGATGAAGTTGACAAAAACGACTGTTTCCTTTCTGTTCATGCAGGAGCCGGCGGAACCGAAGCCTGTGACTGGACATTTATGCTCAGCCGCATGTACCAGCGCTGGGCAGAACGCCACGGTTACAAAACAGAAGTTCTTTCTGAAGAAGAAGCAGAAGGCGGACTCAAGTCAATCAATATGAAGATTTCTGGTCCCTATGTTTACGGTTATACAAAAGGTGAGGCAGGTGTTCACAGACTTGTCAGAATAAGTCCTTTTGACGCAAATGCCAGAAGACATACTTCGTTTGCATCGGTTTACGTTTTTCCTGTTCTGGATGACAGTATTGAAGTCAAAATTGATCCGAAGGATTTGAGAATAGATACTTTCAGGGCCGGAGGAAAAGGCGGACAGCATGTCAACAAAACAGAGTCTGCCGTACGCTTTACGCATCTTCCGACAGGAATCGTTGTTCAGTGTGAAAGTGAACGTTCGCAGCTTATGAACAGAGCTACGGCAATGAGTATTCTGCGTTCAAGACTTTATGAATATTACAAGGAACAGCGCGAGAAGGACAATATGAAATTTGCCGGCGAGAAAAAAGATATTTCTTTCGGAAGCCAGATCCGCTCTTACGTTTTCCAGCCTTATACCATGGTTAAGGATCACCGTACAAAATATTCTGTTGGAAACATTCAGGGTGTTATGGACGGGGACATTGACGGCTTTTTGGACGAATACCTTTCTGCAAAATGGAAGGGACTGCCGGCATCTTCTTCTGACGATGATGACGATATCGGGGACGACGCATAAAGATGTTCTTTTTGAGACCGTCTGCGCTCAGGAAAACAGTTGCATTGTTTTTGATGACAGCTGCTCTTTCCTGTTTGCATGCGGATGATTGGGTAATAGCGGCAAGAAAATTCTCTTTTGCCCAAAAAGGGACACGCTCTTCTGTTGCGGAAGGCGCGGCATCCCTTATTCCCACTCTTGTTCTTGAAAGAATTTCGGTCGGGCTTGACAGAGAAACTTCGGCAGAAGAACTCAAGGACCGTGAGTATGAAAAATTCCGCACTGAACGGCAGTCTCTTTTTCTTCAGCTTTCGAAGGAAGTGAAGGAAAGGGATTCTGTTGTCGTTTCTGAGCGGAATGCAGACCGTGCACAAAAGAAAATTGCAGAAATTGAAAAAAAAATTGACGGAATAAAAAAGGATATTGATGAGAATATAAAAAAATCATCTCCCGATTATTCTTCTGAAAATGATCCTGAAAAAAAGGCGCCGTCTTTTTTTCATGCGCCTCCCTTTTTAAGAAAAAATCATGCTCCTGATATTCCGGCTCTGGAAGAACATGTTGTGCTTTACAAAAACAGTCCTGATTCTCTTTTTGAAGCTGAAGGTTCTGTCGGTGAAAGACGGTTTGAAAAAGCCGTGATTGATGCCAAAATAAACGGACTGATTGACGGAGTGATAAACGTTTACGGGGACTACGCTTCTGTAACATGCACTCTTAGGGTTTTTCCGGGCGCAAAGGTTTTGGGAACGGTTACAGAAGTCGGGCCGCTTTCTGATGTAATAAGCATTGCCGGGAACATTGCGCGCTATATTGTTCCTGTTGTGACGAACAGTCTTCCGGCAGAAATTTTTTTTGATATTCAGCCTGAGAAATGCCGTTCTTCTGTAAAAATTATTTTTGACGGAGTTGTATACAATAAAGTTCCGCCTAAAATAATTGCACGTTCCGGAATTCATTCGCTTGAAGTTGAATGTGACGGTTTTGTTTCAAAATCTTTGGCATATAATTTTTCTGGCGGAATTCAGCACAGGGTTTTTATTCCCATGGAAAAAACAAATCCTGCCGTAGTAAGCCTGACTCTTTTTGATCCTGTTCCAGGAAGCCTTTATGCCGACGGAATTTTTTCGGGAAGAATTTCACATGGAATTCCGTCTGCTTCGGCTACTGTAAACGGAAGTCCTGTTATGGGACGGTTTGTTTCTGAAGAAAGAGGAATTGAAAAAGTAGAAGAAGAGTATACTGATAGTTCCGGTAAGAAAAAAACAAGAATTGTAGAGAAACCTGGAGACAAACTTGGATTTTTTTATTACATTCCTGAAAATCTTCAGAAAGACGGGGCGCAGCTTGTGGTAAAGGGAAAGAGCGTTGACAATGCTGCGGTTATTGACAAAAGACGAATCTGGACATACAGGGGATATACTGCACTGGTTCTTTCACTTCCCGTAACTTTGTTTGGAACAGGAAAATATAATTCTTCTGTGAACGCATATAATTCAGGATATCTGGGTGATATTTCTGAAGTTGAAAAATGGAATACAGTTCGTCTTGTTTCTGGCGGTATAACAATTGCGTGTGCTTCTTTCTTTGTGTTTGAACTGGTGCGTTATCTCAGGGCTGCCAGTTCTGTTCTTCCGCAGAATGCAGTTTATGCCGATGATGATACTATTGAAGCGGCAAGGGAAAAGTCTCTTTTGATTGTGGATGAAAAAGTTTCTTCTGAAGTTTTGGAAGAGACTTCTGATGTTTCTGAAGAAACGTCCGCTGAAAATGCAGATAAATAATTTTAAATATTTTTTTAGAGGTAATTATGGCAAAAACTTCTTTTGGACAGAAACTCAAGGCATTGTTCGGAATACATAAAAACAGCGATTCTGATTTTTTTGAAGAACTCACTGATGCTCTTATTGAAGGGGACGTTGGTGCCCGCACTGCTGTAGAAATTGTAGACAGTCTTGAAAAAAAATGCCGCGAAGGGAAAGTTTCAGGCGAAAACGCAATTACTTCTGAACTTGAAAAAATACTTTTGGAATTTGTACATGCACAAAAACTTTCTCCCGTCGAAGGAAAAGTGAATGTTTATATGGTTCTTGGTGTTAACGGGGTCGGCAAAACTACGAGCGTTGCAAAAATGGCAAAACTTTTTTCTTCTGCCGGAACCGGTGTAATTATGGCTGCCTCCGATACGTTCAGGGCCGCTGCTGTTGACCAGATTGCAATGCACGGCGAAAAACTCGGAATACGCGTTGTAAAGCACCAGATGGGAAGTGATCCTTCGGCCGTTGTTTTTGACGCTGCCGATGCCTGCCGTGCCGGTGGAGGGGGACTCGTTCTTGCCGATACTGCGGGCCGTCTTCACAACAAAGAAAATCTTGTCAACGAGCTCAAGAAGATAGACAGAATTGCAGCATCAAAAGCTGATGAAGGCTGTTATAAAAAAATTCTTGTGATTGACGCGACAACAGGACAGAATGCACTCAGGCAAGCAGAAGTGTTTAATGAGGCAGTTGGTGTAGACGCTCTTGTTCTTACAAAATATGACTCTACTGCACGCGGTGGCGTTCTTATTTCTATAGGAAAGGAATTGGGAATTCCTGCAGCATTTGTATGCAACGGTGAAAAATATGCAGATATTGCACAATTCAATCCGCAGGGGTATATAAAGGAATTTCTGGGACTTTAACAATGGATTTTGCCACTGCTGTTCTCTCATTTTATCTTCTCTTTCCGAATCTTTATGCCTCTCAGAAATGGTTTAAGGTCGTTCTTCCTGTGCCGCAGCTTTTTGTTTCGGAACAAAGAAGTGAAGAGTCCGTTGAAGAAAAAATAAAATCAGTACAGAATTTTCTCTTTGCAACCGATGACGCAATTCCGCAGGATTTTTTTTCAGAAGAAAATGTCGCAAATGTTTCCGAAGAAGAAAAACCTGTATCGGAACGTTTGTATCTGGATTCAGAAAATAAAATGAGACTGTTTGAATACGGCGAAGAAAAATTTATTCCGCTTGCTTCATATACAAAAGAAGGTGATTCTTCTCTTGGGCAGTCGCTTGTGTCTGTTAACAGTGATTGTGTTACCCGTGTTGAATTTGACAGTGATTATCTTCCAAAAGAAAAACTTGTCTGGGAAAATGCTCCAACAGAAAAAGACTCTGTTCTGCTTTCAAAGACTTCCTGGACTTATTCGGCACTGGGAGAGTCTGTTGTGACAGAAGAAAATTTTGCTGCAGGGACGGTTGTTGTTTCTGAAAAAAATGCTGCGGGTCTTGTTACAAAGCGCAGTTTTTATTCGGTAAAAAAAGATCCGCTTTCGACAGAAAATAATCCGCTTCCTGATATTAAGATTCTTGAATCTTCTGTGAGCATGACATGGGACAGTGAAAAAAGAATTCTTTCTGAAGAAGAAATTTTGTATTCCGCGGAAGAAGAAAATAAAAATGACAGCGGCTTTGTACGCAAAAAAGTTTTTATTTATACAGAAATTTCTCAGACACCGGATATGCGTTTTTATGAAAACGGAAAACTCAGGCTTGTAAGCAGATATCTTGATGACAAAACCTGTATTGAAACAATGTACTTTGACGGCGGCTTTACTGTTATTGCTCGCTATGAAAATGGAATCAGGACTGATGAAAAGATTTCGTCACCGGGCTTTGAAGAAGGAAGGTAGTTTTGAGCGGCTTTAAGTGGATTTATTTTGTGTCCAGAAGAATCAGCAGAATAAACAGAAAGGGACGTACTTCGGTAACTTCGGCACTTGCTTCACTGGGACTTTGTTTTGGTGTTGCATCCCTTATTGTTGTATTGAGCGTTATGAACGGTTTTCAGATGAGTTTTAAGGATGCCATTATGGAAATAAGTTCGTATGATGCGCGCGTTTCAAATATTACGGAGCAGCAGGAAGAAGAATTTTTGTCGTGGTGTTCGGGTCGTAGTGACGTTGAATGTGTTGTTCCGTTTTATGAAGCCCAGGGGCTTATGGCAGGAACCGGCGGTCGTCAGAGTGCAGCTCTTGTACGTGCTGTTCCGCAGAATACAATGCAGGAAGATGCTGGTTTTAAGAAACAGCTGCGCATGGTTGCAGGAAAATTTGATCTTTCGGGTGGTGACGGAATAATTGTAGGAAATACTCTGGCACACAATCTGGGACTTTATGTAGGAAGTCGCGTTAACATACTTGCGCTCAGCGGTTCTTCTGACGTAAGCCTTCTTTCTGCAAACAGGCAGTTTGTCGTAAAGGGAATTTTTTTCTGCGGATATTCTGACATAAACGCTGCATATTCTTTTATAAACCTTGATGCCGGAAAAACGAATTTCGGTGCCGGGGCAAAAAAAACTTTCGGAATAAAAACAGCCGGTTCTTCTGGGGAAATGGCTTTTCTTGGAGCCGTTAAGAATAAATTTCCTGATGCACAGGTTTCGGTCTGGCGCGATTACAACAGAAGTTTTTTTGGTGCACTAAGAATGGAAAAGACAATGATGTTCCTTCTTATTCTGCTGATTTTTGTTGTCGTTGCTGTAAACATTTACAACGGAATGCGGAGACTTGTGTATGAGCGTAAAGATGATATTGCGGTTCTTTCAGCCCTTGGTGCACATCCGCGTGACGTTCAAAACGTGTTTGTAATGCAGGGCGCTTCTGTAGGAATCGGGGGCTGTGTTCCGGGACTTCTTCTTGGGATTTTTTTGTGTCTTAACATAGAAGGCGTTTTTACCTTTTTGTCAAAGGCGCAGTATTTTTTTATGTACATAATTTATTCGATAATTTCACCGCAGTCGCTTCCTTATCTTTCCGAAAACCCGATGTTTGCAGTGTATGCCAATATTCCTGCAAGAATGTTCCCGCAGGAAGTTGCGTTTGTTTTTTTATTCGGAATTTTTTCGTCAGTTCTGGCAGCAGCCCTTGCCGGAAGAAATATATTGAAAATGAAAGTAGCAGAGGTGCTCAGAGATGAATGATGCAGATAATATTATTTTAAAAATCAGCGCTCTTGAAAAAACATATGTTACCGGAAGTGAAAATCTTACAATACTGAAAGATCTGGATATGTCGGTTTCTCGAGGAACAAAATGCGTTATTGTCGGTGAAAGCGGAAGCGGAAAATCAACTCTGCTCAATATAATTGCCGGCCTTGATTCTGTAACAGGCGGAAGTGTCTGCGTTAACGGAAAAGATGTTGCAAAAATGAATGAACGCTCTCTTCCCGAATTCAGGCGCTCGGTTCTTGGTCTTATATTCCAGTTCCATTATCTTTTGAAAGATTTTACCGCTTTGGAAAATGTTTTTCTTCCGGCCTATATGGCTGGTGTTCCAAAACGCGCGGCTATGGAAAAAGCAAAATCGCTTTTGAATGATGTAGGTCTTTCTTCACGTGCAGAACATCTTCCGTCTCAGCTTTCTGGAGGGGAAAGACAGCGTGTCGCCGTTGCAAGAAGTCTTGTAAATGACCCAGAACTTATTCTTGCAGATGAACCTACAGGAAACCTTGATCCGGCAAATGCAGCCCTTATAGGAAACCTGCTTTTTACCATGGCAGAAAAATACAACAAAACGCTTCTGCTTGTAACACACGATATGACACTTGCGTCACGCGGTGACATAAAATACAGAATAGAGTCGGGCAGGCTCTCGGAGGCTTTCTGATGACAGTGCGTTCATCACTGATGTATGCAAAAAGACTGCTGTTCCCCGGACATAGTACCCGCCGTACATCCTCGAATGGAAGACGCAGTTTGCTGGGGGCAACACTCTGCATTGGAATAAGCCTTGTTCCGCTTGTTGCAATTCTTATAATTAGTGAAGGAATGATTCAGGGAATGACAGGACGTCTTATACATCTTTCATCCCACGACATAAGCGTTCACCTTGACTCATCATCTGCATCTGCCCAAAGTGCCTCTGCAATGCAGGAAGCCGCCGCCAAAATTCTAAAACTTGAAACCATAACAGGCGCTTTTCCCGAAGTAAGGGGAAGTTCACTTGCTGCGGCGGGCGGTTACAGAACGGGCGCGTCGGTAAGGGCTGTGGAGCCTGATATCTTTGTTAAAAACGAAAGCTTTTCTTCGCTTCTGAAAGTTGTAGAAGGAAAGGCAGATCTTGACAGTCCCAGAAACGCAGTTATAGGACAAAAAATTGCAGAACTTCTTGGGGTGCATCCAGGAGACAGAATTTCTCTTATCACCGCAGGAGGAAGTGCGCGTCCTGTTCCGAAAGTAGCGCAGTTTACCGTAACAGGAATTGTTTCATGCGGTTACCAGGAACTTGATGCGCTGTGGGTTTTTATTCCGCTTGAGGCAGGCTTTACTTCACTGGCAAGAAATTCTGTAAGTTTTGTAATTGGTCTTACCACGCAGAATCCTTTTTCAAAAGATTTTGTTTTTATTGCTCGCGATGTTCAGAAATTTCTTTTTGTGGAAGATGGAATTGAAGGCGCTTATGTAAGCCGATGGGACGAAGAAAATGCCGCACAGTATGAAAATTTTTCTTCAACAAAGTCTCTTGTTCTTCTTATAATGCTTCTGATTGTTCTTGTGGCAAGTATAAATATAAGTTCGGCCCTGGTGATGGTTCAGATGGAACGCAGAAAAGAAATTGCAATCTTAAAGAGTGTAGGTGCTTCTTCAGGCGGAATTACGCTTTCATTTCTTGCGGCGGGAATGTTTTCAGGTGCTGCAGGGCTTGTGCTTGGTATTCCGGCAGGACTTCTTGTGGGCGTAAATGTCAATTCAATAATTCACGCTGCCGAATCTGCTGCAAATTTTTTCCTTCGACTTAAGCTTGCACTTTTTTCTCCTGAAAATGCAGGTGCCACTGTAAATGTGCATATACTTGATCCGGCTTTTTATCTTCAGGAAATTCCTGTTGAAGTTCCGGCTGAAGGTATTCTGGCCATTATTTTGGGAACTCTGGTTCTTGTTTTTGCTGTTTCTGCTGTCCCTGCAATATGGGCAGGCCGTGAAAAACCGCTGGATACTTTGCGTAAAGTCTGATTTATGCTAGAATAAGGTGTTTAAATAAGAATTTTCAGGCTTATTTTTAGAGGAATTTTATGCTTTGCGATTTTTGCCATGAGAGAGAAGCTGTCATCTATATGGAACAGATAACCGGCGGCAGCCAGAAGCGCAGAATCAATATCTGCGTGGAATGTGCCGTTGAAAGGGGAATTAATCCTGACCCAAAAAGCATACAGGCATCGCTTGGAGTTTTGTTCAAGGAACTTGCTGATACAAAAAGAAGAATGGAAGAAGCCGACAAAAAACTCTGTCCTGTATGCGGAACAAGTCTTGGAAAAATAAAAAAGACACTCAATGTCGGATGCCCGGAATGTTATGCCATATTCAGGGACGATGTAACCGCACTTCTTTCACAAAAAGGACCGGTAGAACCGTACAAGGGAACAATGCCTGCGCGTCTTTCTACGGTACATTCTGTTCTTAACGACAGGATTATTTTAAGAAACAAACTTGATGATGCTGTTGCTGCCGAAAACTATGAAAAGGCCGCACTTTACCGCGATTATCTTAAGGCACTTGAAAAGACAGCCGTGTCAGGGGACGGAAGCTTTACGGGGGAAGACAATGGGCAGCTCTCCTGAAATAACCGACACCTGGTATGCACGTCCCGGAAGCGAACAGGATGTCGTTGTTTCTACGGCCGTGGAACTTCACAGAAATCTTGCCAATTTCCCGTTTCCCGAACGTCTGGATGATTCAGACGGCGCGCGTGTAATGTCAATCGTGTTTGATGCCTTCAACAGACTTGAAGATTCAGAGCGGTACCAGACAGTTGCTGCAAATCTTCTTGATTCCAATGCGTTCAGGATTATGCGCGAAAGAAATATTCTGCCTTCTGACGAATACAGGAATGCGGGTATAATTCTTCGCTCGGACGGAAAAGTTTCCTGTACAGTAAACTGCGGCGATCACGTAAGAATTGCTTCTTTTTTTTCAGGAATGGATTTTGACAGACCTCTTGTAATTACAGGCAAACTGGACTCTGATATTCAGCATTTTGTTCAGTTTGCCGCCAGTTATGATTTTGGTTATCTTACATCTTCAATAGCTGACTGCGGAAGCGGAATGAGACTTTCTTTTTCTGCACACCTTCCTTCTTTGTGCATGTTGGGACGTATACGTTCACTTTCAGAAGAAGTTGCGGCTGCAGGTTTTTCTATGTCTGCAGAATATGCAAGCGGCGGGGCAGGAATTCTTTCGGGAAGGAATTTTGACGGTGCAGCACTTGGCGGATACTACAGAATTTCAAGTACAAACTGCATTTCAGGAACAGAATTTGATCAGGTTGCTTCTATCATTGCGCTTTGTAAAAAAGTAATAGATGCTGAACGGGCAGCCCGTGAAGAATGCCGCAGAACTGTTCCGAGTTCGGTGCAGAATTATATGTACAGAGCCGCATCCATTGCGCGTTCCAGTGTATTTGTGACTTTGCGTGAAGCAATAGAAATAACTGGCGGCGTAAAGTGGGCACTTGATATGGGCTTTCTTTCCGGAATAAATGAAACTGATTTGCATTCACTTTTGTACAGAATTCAGGAAGGTCATTTAAGATATGTTCTGGACAACGGAAAATTTAAATTTGAAGATGATGTCAGTGGTTCTGAAGATAAAAAAATAGAAAGGCTTCGCGCTCTTATACTTCAAGAGGCGTTTGAAAATCTGCAGATTCAGCACAACAGCGCCCGCTGAAATCAAAATGATCAGAGGTACGGTAATTTTATGATGATAGAAAAACTTTCCCCAAGGGCACAGCGTCTCATGCTTGCACTGGCACCTGATGAAGCACGTAAGCTTGGTTCCATGCAGCTCGAGCCCGAACATATGCTTCTGGCTCTGCTAAAGTCGGCAGACGGTCTTGGTTATATTACACTCAGGCAGCTGAGAATAAATGTTCTTACAATGCAGCTGGCTGTGGAACAGAGTATGCCGTCGCGTTTTCCAGATAAAAGCCTTGATGATATTCCGCCTTCCGAAAGAACAGAAGGTCTTTTGAAAAATGCAGAATTCCAGTCGCATACAATGGGTGACGGCTATACCGGAACAGAACATATTCTTCTGGCGCTGGTAAACGAACCCAAGTCCATTGCGTCTACATATTTTGCCAAAGCCGGAATTGAATTTTCTTCTGTAAGACAGACAGTGCGTGATGTTCAGAAAAAAGTTCCGACTTCTGCACAAAAAAACCGGGAAGAGCAGGGAATTGAACGCAACTTTATTCCGCCAAGAATGAATGCAATGTCAGACGGAAGTTATTCTTCTGAAAAAAAACAGTCACGCTCTTCTTTTCTTGAACAGTACAGCCGCGATCTTACGGCAGAAGCAGCAAAGGGCGACACAGACCCTGTAATAGGACGCGATGCAGAAGTAGGTCGCGTTGTTCAGATTTTGTGCAGGAGAACAAAAAACAATCCCGTTCTTGTAGGAGAGCCGGGTGTCGGAAAAACTGCGGTTGCAGAAGGTCTTGCACAGCGCATTGCAATGGGAAACGTTCCGCGCGACCTTCTTGGAAAAAAAGTTCTTGCGCTGGATCTTGCAGCCCTCATTGCAGGAACAAAATACCGCGGTGAATTCGAAGAAAGACTCAAGCGCGTGATGAAAGAGATAAAGGAAAACAAAAACATAATTCTTTTCATAGACGAGCTTCATACAATAATCGGCGCCGGCGGTCCTGAAGGTTCAATGGATGCCAGCAACATGATTAAGCCTGCACTAAGCCGTGGTGAAATGCAGCTTCTTGGTGCAACTACGACAAAAGAATACCGCAAGTATCTTGAAAAAGACAGCGCGCTTGCAAGACGCTTCCAGGTTGTAAGGGTAGAAGAGCCTTCACAACACGATACAGAAAAAATTCTTGAAGGAATAAAATCCCGCTATGAAGACTTTCACCGCGTAATTTATGACGACGGGGTAATTCCTGCAATCGTAAAGTACAGCAGCCGTTATATCTCTGAACGTTTTCTTCCCGACAAAGCCATCGATGTAATGGATGAAGCCGGTGCCTCAAAAAAGATTCTGGGCGATGTGCGTCCTGCCGAAATCGATCGTCTTGAAAAACAGCTTTCAGAACTTTCTGAAAGCAAGTCAAAACTTGTTGCCTCACAGGACTACGAAAGCGCTGCCCTTGTAAGAGATAAAATATCTGACGTAAGAAGAAAAATAGATCTCCTTAACAGCGAGTGGAAGGAATCTGTACGCTCTTCAAGAAAACATGTAACCGTTGATGATATATGCAGAATAGTAAGTTCAACTACGGGAATAGCGACAGACAGGCTTGATGACGGGGAAGGAAGGCATCTTCTTGATATGGAAAAAATCATTGGTTCTGAAGTTATAGGCCAGGAAGATGCTGTAAAGGCCGTGAGCAGTGCCATAAGACGCAGCCGGGCCGGTGTTTCGTCTCCAAAGCGTCCTGTAGGTTCATTTATTTTTCTTGGGCCAACAGGCGTAGGTAAAACAAAACTTGCAAAATCCCTTGCAAAATTTCTGTTCGGAAGTGAAGACGCACTCATAAGGGTAGACATGAGCGACTTTATGGAAAAACAGAACGCATCAAGACTTGTAGGTGCACCGCCGGGATACGTGGGCTACGAAGAAGGAGGAACCTTGACAGAAAGTGTAAGGCGCCGTCCTTATTCAGTAGTTCTTCTTGATGAAATAGAAAAGGCCCACAGCGATATATTCAATCTTCTTCTACAGATGCTGGAGGAAGGCGAACTTAAGGACAATCTTGGTCACGTTGTAAATTTCAGAAACACAGTCGTCATAATGACAAGCAACGCCGGCGCAAGGCAGATAACATCTGAAGGACGCGTAGGCTTTACTTCAATGGAAGAAGGTGTGCTTCCTTACGAAGACATAAAATCCGGGGCTGTTTCAGAATTAAAGCGCATAATGTCACCCGAAATTCTTAACCGCGTGGATGACATTCTTGTATTCAATCCTTTGGGAAAAGAGCAGGTTTCAAAAATACTCGATCTTGAACTTGCCGAACTTTGCAGCCGTCTTTCTGAAAAGAACATAAGCCTTTGTATAAAAGACGAAGCAAGGGATTATCTTTCTAAAAAAGGCTATGATCCTTCAATGGGTGCACGTCCTATGAGAAGGCTTATCCAGCGTGAAATAGAAGATCCTGTAGCAGACATTCTTCTTGCCGGAACAGATCCCGACGGCGGTACTGTAACCGTTGATTTCGATTCCTCAGAAGAAGTCCTTTCGGTAAAATACAGGCGTCCCAGAAAAAATACAAAAAAAAGCATTACAGAAACTGCAAAAAAATAATGAAGCCTTCGCACAAATGTGTTTGAAGAGCCAGGTAAAGAGGTAAATACAAAATGTTTTCAGATTTTGGAAAAAAGATGACAGGTGATTCCGGAATATTAAGGCTCATGGAAGATTTGGGCAGTCCGCTTCCTCCGGGAATGCCGTCCTATTCTTTAGGCGGGGGAAATCCTGCACAGATTCCCGAAATTGAGGCAATGTACCGCCGCGAAATGGAACGGATTATGTCTGACGGCCGCAGGTTTGAAGATCTTATCGGACGCTATGACGGCCCTCAGGGACAGATAGATTTTATAGAGGCTGTTGCTTCATATCTGTCAAAAACATACGGCTGGAACGTAAAAAGCGAAAATGTTGCTGTTTGCAACGGAAGCCAGAGTGCATGTTTTTATCTGTTCAATCTTCTTTCGGGAACATTTACGCAGAACGGTGTTAAGCAAAAAAAGAAAATACTTTTTCCACTTGTTCCGGAATATGTAGGATACGCCGATCAGGGAATAGAAAATGACACGTTTGTAAGCATTCCGTCAAAATTCGAAGAATATGATGACCATACATTCAAGTATTTTGCTGATCTCGAAAAAGTAGAAAACTATCTTTCCCACCATGAAGAAGTTGCCGCAATGTGTGTAAGCCGTCCTACAAATCCTACGGGAAACGTACTTACAGATGCCGAAATCGAAAAGCTGTCGGCCCTTGCCAAAAAGTATTCAATTCCGCTTATAATAGACAATGCATACGGACTTCCCTGGCCGCATATTATATTCAGCAAAAATGCAACTCCTGTCTGGAACGAAAATATAATTCTGAGCATGAGCCTTTCAAAAATAGGCCTTCCAAGTCTGCGCACGGGAATAATTATTGCAAAAAAAGAAATTGTTACCGCACTTTCAAATCTTAATTCAATTATTGCACTTGCTTCTGGAAGTCTGGGTCAGTCAATTGCAGCAAATCTCATAAGATCAGGTGAACTTGTAAAAAATGCAGACAGTTGCGTGCGTCCCTTCTATGAAAGAAAAAATCTTCTTGCGCAAAAATGGATTCACAAATATTTTGCAGGAGGCGACTACGCTGTACACAAAGGTGAAGGTTCAATTTTTCTGTGGATTCTTATGCGCGATTTAAGCATTACAACAATGGAATTCTATGCAAAACTCAAGGAAAGGGGAGTGATTGTCGTTCCTGGTGAATACTTCTTCTTCGGATCCGATTCATCATCTGATCTTCCCCCGGTACAGAACCATCCGCACTATTCAAAGTGCATAAGACTCAATTATGCCCGTCCTGACGATGAAGTGGAAAACGGAATAAGAATTATTTCAGATGTATACAGAAAATACCGCCGTCCGTTGTAAAAAACACGGAATGACTGTATAATATTCTTTGAGGTTTTTATGAAAGAATTTCTTCAGTATGATAATGTCAGAAACGATGCACTTCTTCTGGCCCATAAGATTTACCAGAAAGACGGATTTGTTCCTGATATAATTTACACTTCACTCCGGGGCGGCGCTTACATGGCAAACGTCATAAGCGAATATTACAAGGTTGCGCTCAAAAACCACAAGCCCGTTCTTTATGCCGCAGTTGTTGCAAGAAGTTACAGCGATGTTCACAAGCACGAGTCAGTAAGAATTGACGGCTGGACTTATTCCCCGGACTACCTGCGCATGGGCGACAAGGTTATGCTTGTTGACGACATTTTTGATTCAGGAAGAACACTCAATTATCTGGTCGGAATTCTTCTCGAAAAAGGTGTTCCGCGCGAAAATATAAAAGTTGTTGTGCATGACTACAAAATTTACAAGTACAAGGAACAGCTTCCAATTCAGCCTGACTACTGGTGCCGCAAGTTTGAGATTGAATCTCCCGGCGACAACCCGTGGATCAACTACAACAGCCATGAACTTGTAGGACTTACACAGACTGAACTTGAACAGAATTTTTACGCTCCCTATCCTGAACTGCGTGAAGTTCTGGAACCGATATTCAAGGACGCCAGATAGCCGTGAAATTCAAATTAAGGACGATTGTTTTTGCATTTTTTCTTCTTTGCGGAACTGCATTTGCATTTTCGGACAGGGACATTATAAGCCCCTCTGCCGGAGTATGGGGAAATGTGCAGGCTCTCGTTCTTGATGCAAGCGACGGCAGCGATCTCTATTATTCACTTACGGGAAGCGACCCGCTTGTTTCGGGCTTTGCCTACGACGTTCCTGTTGTAATAGACGGAACCGGTGATGTAAGTGTAAATATTACGGCTGTTGCAAAAGACGGAACGCGCTCGGACTTTTCGGTTTCGTATTCAGTTAAGGAAAGCGAAGAAATTCCCGAAAACTCGTCTGTCTTTATTCATTCAGTTTCAAAAAATCCGATAAGAAAATATATTTCGGGAACAGAATTTTCCATTCCCAAAGGCTTTTTGTATTCACTTTCAAATTCTGTTCCACCTTCATATGCTTCGGGAACAATTTCTCTTTCTGCACAAAACCAGATGGAAGCTTATGTACCATGTACAATATCTGACGGAAAAAATTTCTTTCACTTTGTAATACACGTTATTCCGGATGCGGCTGCTGTTTCTTCTGCTTCTGTTGCCGAAACCGCAGAAACTTCCGTGCCGTTTACTGTACGCGACTGGAATAACATTCAGTTTACCGGCGACAAACTTTTGTACCAGATCGACGATGAGTACTGGAGTGCAGACAAATCTGAACGCACAATAGACAGAACTGTTCCGCATACAATCCGCTGGCAGAGCATGGAGTATATGGAAGGAAATCCTGTAGGCGAGTGTGTGCTTCCTGTTGTTCCTACTCTTTTGTGCTACAGAAATGCAGACGGAATGCTTGAATTTTTACTTTCTGACGAAGGACGATCGCAGCTTTCTCCTGTCTCCCAGTCACTGTCTGCAGAAAAAATGGCGGCTGGGCTTTATTCTTCAATGAAGGCAGATATCTTTGACTGCGGTGAACTTTCAGGAACTGCAGTTTTTGACGTGTACCAGAACGGAGTAAGACAGGGAACACTTTCCTGTGATTATTTGCTCGATAAAATTCCGCCTGCAAAGCCTGTATTCAGTTCGTCATCAGATGCAGGTCTTGCACGCGATGAAGTTGTTGTTACCATGTCTTCTGAAACCGACTCGTTTGTCTTTTACAGCATAAGCGGTCCGGTCGAATCAGAAACGGCATTTCTTCCGGGAACACAGACAGATCTTCCAAAGCCTTCTCCCGAAAGTTTTGAATTCTATTCTGGACAGGAAATAAGGCTGCGCTCTCCTTCAGAAAAAGCTGCCCTTTACAAAGTGTCTGCGTTTGCTTCTGATGCGTTCGGCAACAGAAGCCCGGTTTCTGAATATACAGTCGTTGTAGACAAATTTAATTACTATATTTCAGGAAACAGCACTTCTGAGAAACCCGACGGAACTTACGGGAACCCGTTTTCTACTTTTGACCAGGCTCTTGAAGTAATTAATTCGCAGGAATACATGCGTCTTTTTGTTGTGTCTGACATAAAGATTGAGACAAATGCAAAAATAGAGTCCGATTGTGACATCATAGGCGGCAGTTCGCGGATTGAATTTGCCCCTTCTGCGTCACTTGAAGTTTCGGGTGCAAAGGTTTTGTTAAAAGACTGTCTTATTGAGTGCGATTCATCTTCTTTGTCTTTGCAAAAACCGCTTGTTTCCCTAAAAAACGGTGCTTCACTTAGTGTAAATAACTGTGAAATTATCGGACTGTTTGATTCTGATGCTGTTCTGTTTGACTGCGCGGAATCATCTCTTAATGTCGTTGACAGCGGTCTTTCTGTGCAGTCGCGCACTTACGGCTGTGTTATTTCTTCGCAAAAATCTGATGTAAGCGTTTCTTCTTCAAGAATTACTGCTGTTTCTGAAACCGGCGTCGGCGCCAGCTGTTCGGGCGGAAAGTGTCTTTTTTATGGCAATGAATTTTTTGTAATTGCTTCTATGGGGCGAGCACTGGAATTTTATGCAGCAGATGCAGGTCTTGAAAACAATAATTTTTCTGCCGTGTTAAGAAACGGGCCTTCGGGGGCAAGCGCTGTCTGGAAAGATGCCGACACTGTTATCCTGCAGAATTCGCAGAATAAGTCGGAGGGTTTTTGAATGCAGTCTCTTGTAGCCGGAATTGATGAAGCAGGTAGGGGACCTCTGGCCGGTCCTGTTACTGCTGGTTGTGTTATTCTGCCGCCGGACTTTCCTGTAGAAATGTTGAATGACAGTAAAAAACTTTCTGAAAAAAAACGGATTGCCGCCGAAGAACAGATAAAAAAATATGCCTGCTGGGGAATAGGTGTAATTGACCATACCATAATTGATGAAATAAATATTCTTCAGGCTACACTTAAAGCAATGAAAGTTGCCTTTGACATGGCTGTCATGAAACTGCCTGACTGGTGCAAAAAGAATTCACTTGTGCTGCCGGATGTTTCACAGATGAATGCTGTTGTTGACGGTATTTTTGTTCCTGAAATAAACTGCCTTGCAAGAAGTGAAGTAAAGGCAGACGCAAAGTTTCCATGCGTAATGGCTGCAAGTATAATTGCAAAAGTCGGGCGTGACAGAATTATGTGTGAATATGACAAAATGTACCCCGGTTACGGTTATGCGTCACATAAAGGTTACCCGACACCTGCCCATAAAGAAGCGTGCCGCCGTCTGGGACCTTCACCCATTCAGCGGCTGTCGTTCAAATATTGAATATGTGGTATCTCTAAAAATCCAGTAAACGTGATTTTTGGAGATTGCTTTAATATTCTTCTGTTACTGTCGGAGTTGAAGAACGCTTTGATGTAACGTGAATTACACGGCCTGTTCTTTTTATTCCGTCATCCTTGCGCTCTGCACGTTTTTCTGCAACAAGACGGCTTTCTCCCTTTCTTCTGTAAACTTTTTTTGCAAACGAATCATCATCTTTTTGGGCTCCGGCTGCATACTTTGCTTCTTTTGCAGCTTTCTTTTCTGCACGCAACTTTGCCTTTTCCTTGCGGT